>Ga0066256_1000224_pt1 | contig 230420 bp, 219 predicted proteins | sample ThiBio_1000_biof_FD_87107 | JGI IMG/M metagenome (GOLD analysis project Ga0066256, IMG submission 87107) | Wastewater bioreactor microbial communities from Cape Town, South Africa - Thiocy_expt_1000_biof (version 2) | ecosystem: Engineered > Bioreactor > Thiocyanate-remediating >...
GCGTCGACACCGCAGGGAAGCTCGAGAAGCACCGGCGCAAGGGCGAGGCCGAGGTCACGATCGGCGACCCGCTGCCGTACATGACGTATCAGCCCTTCCTGCCCGAGGTGGCGGCCGGTGAGATCGAAGCTCGTCCCGTCATCGTGGGCCTGCGCCGCCACCTGAAGAAGACGCGCGTGGTCACCGCCAAGGTGACCGGAATCGACCACGCGACGCGCACCGCGACGATCACTCCGGCCGAAGGCGAGCCGTGGCAGGAGAACTACGACCAGATCGTGGTCACCGCCGGTGCCGTCTCGCGCACCTTCCCGATCCCCGGCATCGCCGACAACGCGATCGGGCTCAAGACCATCGAAGAGGCCGTCGCCGTGCGCGACAAGCTGATGTCGAACTTCGACAAGGCCGCCTCGATCCCCGCCGGCCCGGAGCGCGACCGTCTGCTGACCGTCGTCGTGGTCGGCGGTGGATTCGCCGGCATCGAGGTGTTCGCCGAGCTGCGCTCGCTGGCATCCGCTCTCGTCTCGAAGTACCCGCAGCTGTCGTTCGACGACACCCACTTCCACCTGATCGAGGCCATGGGTCGGATCATGCCCGAGGTCTCGCTGAAGACCAGCGAGTGGGTGCTGAAGGACCTCGCCAAGCGCGGCGCCAGCGTGCACCTGGACACCCAGGTCACCGGCGCCGTCGACGGTAACGTCGAGCTGTCCACCGGTGAGGTCATCCCGACCGACCTGATCGTCTGGACCGCCGGTGTCATGGCCAACCCCACCGTCGTGCGCGGCGGCGACCTGCCGGTCGAGGAGCGCGGTCGCATCCGCACCCGCGCCGATCTGCGCGTCGGCACGGCCGAGGAGGCCGTCGAGGGCGCGTGGGCCGCCGGTGACGTCTCGGCCGTCCCCGACCTGTCCGGCGGTGGCGTCGGCGGCTACTGCGTTCCCAACGCCCAGCACGCCGTGCGTCAGGCGAAGGTCCTCGCGAAGAACCTCGTCGCCGTGCTGCGCGGCGAGCGGACCAAGGACTACTTCCACAAGAACCTCGGCGCGGTCGCGGGCCTCGGCCTGTACAACGGCGTGTTCCAGTCCGGCAAGATCGCTCTGAAGGGCTTCGTCGCCTGGGTCGCGCACCGCGGCTACCACGGTCTGGCCATGCCGACCTGGGAGCGCAAGTGGCGCGTGCTGTGGGGCTGGTGGAACAACCTGTGGCTCGGTCGCGACATCGTGAACCTCGAGACCGTGCAGAACCCGCGCTACGTCTTCGAGGAGTTCGCGGCTCGGCCGCGTCCGGCTGCGCCGGCCGCTCCTGCCGAGAAGCCCGCTCCGGCGCAGGTCGCCGACGAGAAGGACGTTCCGGTCGCGAAGGATGCCGCGTCGAAGGACGCGGCGCCCAAGGCTGCTGCTGCCAAGGCCCCGGCTGCGAAGGCCGCCGCCAAGAAGCCGGCCGCCAAGAAGGCCCCGGCCAAGGAGACCGCCGACACCAAGGCGTGACGCTGACATGCTGAAAGGCCCGGATCCGATCGGATCCGGGCCTTTCGCTGTCCGGGCGTCGCTCAGGCGGCGTTGAACTCGTCCGGGTGCGGACCGGTGCGGCCGTCTCGCTCGAGCCTGTCGATCGCATCCAGTTCATCAGCGGTGAGCTCGAAGCCGAACACGTCGAAGTTCTCCGCGATGCGCGCGGGGGTCACCGACTTCGGGATCACGATGCGGCCCTGCTGCAGGTGCCAGCGCAGCACGGCCTGTGCGGGCGAGACGCCGTGCTCCTCGGCGATCGCGACGACGGCCGGGTCGCGCAGCACGGCGCCCTGGGCGAGCGGGCTCCATGCCTCGGTCGCGATGCCGTGACGGGTGTTCGCCGCGATCACGTCGCGGTTCTGCAGGGCCGGGTGCAGCTCGATCTGGTTGACCGCGGGGACGACCTCGGATGCCGCGACGAGGCGGTCCAGGTGCGCGGGCTGGAAGTTCGACACGCCGATGGCACGCACGCGCCCCTCAGCGTGGATCCGCTCGAGCGCCCGCCAGGTGTCCAGGTAGAGGTCGCGCTCCGGCGTGGGCCAGTGGATCAGGTACAGGTCCAGCTGCTCGAGGCCGAGCTTCTCCAGCGCCTCGTCATAGGCGCGGAGCGTGGCGTCGAAGCCCTGGTCGGAGTTCCAGACCTTCGAGGTGATGAACAGGTCGGACCGGTCGATGCCCGACTCGGCGATGGCGCGACCCACGCCGGCCTCGTTGCCGTAGACGGCTGCGGTGTCGATGCTGCGATAGCTGACTCGCAGCGCCTCGGCGACGGCCGCGGTGGTCTCGTCGTCGGGCACCTGGAAGACGCCGAAGCCGAGCTGCGGCATCTCGATGCCGTTGTTCAGGGTGATCGTGGGGATGGACATGATTTCCTTTCGAGGCGTGGGTCAGTTCGCGTGAGCGAGTTCAGGGGCGGTGGAGACGGATGCCGTGCTGCGCGCCTTCGCAGTGGCCATGGCGATGCCCATCACGACGAGGGCTGCCACGGTGATGCCGGCGCCGATCCAGATCGGGGCCGTGTAGCCGAGGCCCGCCGCGATGCCGATTCCGCCGGCCCAGGCGCCGAGGGCGTTGCCGACGTTGAAGGCTCCGATGTTGGCGCCGGATGCGAGGGTCGGGGCCTGACCCGCGTACTGCATGATGCGGCTCTGCAGGCCGGGGACCGTGCCGAAGCCGAACCCGCCCATCAGGAAGAGCGATGCGATCGTGGCGATCTGCCACTGCGCGGTGAAGCCGAAGAAGACGAGCACGACGACCAGCGCGGCGATGAAGGCGAGCAGCGTGCGGTCGATCGAGCGGTCGGCGAGCTTCCCGCCCAGCCAGTTGCCGACGACCAGACCGGCGCCGAACAGCACGAGAAGCCAGGGCACCGAGGCGGACGCGAATCCGCTGACCTCGGTGAGTGTGTACGCGATGTAGGTGAACGCGCCGAACATGCCGCCGTAGGCGAGCACGGTGACGGCGAGGGACAGCCAGACCTGGCCGGAGCGGAATGCGCCGAGCTCGGCGCGCAGGCTGACCTGCTGCTGCGCTCCGCGCTGTGCGGGGACGAGGGCGGCGATCCCGATGAAGGCGATGACGCCGATGAGGGAGATGGCCCAGAACGTGGACCGCCAGCCGAGCTGCTGGCCGAGGAACGTGCCGAACGGCACGCCCAGCACGTTCGCGGCGGTGAGTCCCGTGAACATGATGGCGATGGCGCCGGCCTTCTTCTCGGGACGCACCAGGCCCGAGGCGACAACGGAGCCGACTCCGAAGAACGCGCCGTGGTCGAGCGCGGCGATGATGCGGCCGACCATGGCGATCGCGTAGGTGTCGGCGACGGCGGTGAGCACGTTGCCGATGATGAACAGCACGACCAGCCCGAGCAGCAGCGGCTTGCGGGGGAGGCGGATGGTGAGGGCAGTCAGCAGCAGTGCGCCGACCACGACGGCCAGCGCGTAGCCGGAGATGAGCCAGCCGGCGGTCGCTTCGCTGACGCCGAAGTCGGTCGCGACCTCGGGCAGCAGACCCATGATGACGAATTCGGTGAGACCGATGCCGAACGCTCCGATGGCGAGGGCGATGAGTCCGAGTGGCATGAGGGTTCTCCTGTTACACTTGCCAAGTAGTTGCACACGCTGGATTTTGCGGATGCAGGAACAATGATTGCACATGCAAATAATCGGCGCAAGCAACTATCGCTGAGAGGAGCTCCCATGGGCATCGCGGATGACGCTGTCGAGATCAGGGCACAGGGCTGGCGCACGCTGGCCGCGCTGCACGGCATGATCGAGGTCGAGCTCGAGCGCGCGCTCACGGCGGAGGTCGGGCTGTCGGTCGTCGAGTACACCGTGCTCGATGCGCTCAATCGCCAGGACGGCTGGCACATGCGCATGCAGCAGCTCGCCCGTGCTGCTGCGCTGAGCCCGAGCGCGACCACGCGTCTCGTCAACAGGCTCGAGGACCGCGGCCTGCTGACGCGCATCCTCTGCATGGATGATCGTCGCGGCATCTACACCGAGCTGACCCCCGAGGGTCAGGAGCTGCACGACCGTGCGCGGCCCGTGCACGATGCGACCCTCGAGCGGGTCCTCGCCGAGGCGGCAGATCAGCCCGAGCTGGCGCCGATGGTCGATGCGCTGCACCGCGAGCCCGTCGTGCGCTGAGCTTCGCCACTGTGTGCCCCCAGTCGGATTCGAACCGACACTGAAGCGTGTTTAAGACGCCTGCCTCTGCCGTTGGGCTATGGGGGCCCGCGCCGCAAGCCTAGCCGCGCCCGTTCATGGAGCGGATCAGCATTGAACCGGGTGTCAACAATGGTGAATCCGGGTTCCGGAACGTCGTAGGGTGGGGGAGTGCTCGACCTCACCGCCGAACTGAGCCCCATTGCCGACGAGGGCCGCGCGGCCCGCGACCTCGCCTGGCAGGATCCCGCGCGCTACTGGAGCGGCCTCACCGAGGCCACAGCGCACCTTCCCGCGCCGGTCGCGGTGATCGAGCGAGATGCGCTCCGGCACAACGCGATGGACCTGCTGGTGCGCGCCGGCGGCATCCCCATCCGCGTCGCCACTAAGTCGGTGCGGGTGCGCTCCGTGCTGGACGCCGTCCTCGCCATACCGGGATTCCGGGGCATCCTGTCCTTCACCCTCGCCGAGGCGCTCTGGCTCGCCGAGGACCACGACGACATCGTGCTCGGCTACCCGACGGTGGATCGCGCCGGGCTGGCGACGCTGCTCTCCGACGAGAGGTTCGCGTCGCGCATCACCCTGATGATCGACGACCTCGCGCACCTCGACCTGATCGACTCCATCGCGGCGCCCGGGAAGCGACCGGAGGTGCGCGTCGCGATCGACGTCGACGCCTCGTTCAAGGCCCCGGGGCTCGGCCACCTCGGGGTCCGGCGCTCGCCGCTGTTCACCGCGGCGGATGTGGCGGGCTTCGCCCGCGAGGTCGTGCGGCGGCCCGGTTTCCGCCTGGTCGGACTGCAGATGTACGAGGCGCAGATCGCGGGTCAGGGCGACGCGGCCGGCCCCGATGCGCCCGTGATCAGGGCCATGCAGTCCCGCTCGCGCGCGGAACTGCGTCGCCGTCGCGCGGAGATCGCGGATGCCATGCTCGGCGTCGCCCCGCTCGAGTTCCTCAACGGCGGCGGCACCGGATCCCTGGAGTTCACCGGCAGCGACGAGTCCTTGACCGAGGCGACCGCCGGGAGCGGGCTGCTCGCCGGCCGGCTGTTCGACGGCTACCGCTCCTTCCGACCTGCGCCGGCCACTGGCTTCGCGTTCGACGTCGTGCGCAGACCCGCCCCCGACATCGCCACTGTCCTCGGCGGCGGATGGATCGCCTCCGGACCCGCGGTGGAGTCCCGCCAACCGGAACCCGTCTGGCCGCCGCGCCTGCGCACGCTGCCGCGCGAAGCCGCGGGAGAGGTGCAGACCCCGCTCCAGGGCGAAGCGGCGCGCGAGCTGAAGATCGGCGACCGGGTCTGGTTCCGGCACGCCAAGAGCGGCGAACCCGCAGAGCGGATCCTGAGCTACCACCTCGTCGCCGGCGGCTCCGTCGTCGAGGAACTGCCCACCTATCGCGGTGAGGGGAAGGCCTTCCTATGACGCGCCCCGGCGGAACCTGGCAGAACTGGGGGCGCTCCGCATCCGTGCGCCCCGTGCGGGTGGAACGTCCGCGCTCGCCCGAGGGCGTGCAGCGCGCCGTGAAGGCGGCGGCATCCCAGGGCCTCACGGTCAAGGCTGTCGGCGCCGGCCACAGCTTCACCGGCATCGCGGTCGCGCCGGGCGTGCTGCTGGAACTGGACGACATGCAGGGCCTCGTCTCGGCGGATGCGGCCACAGGACGCGTCACGCTGCTCGCGGGCACCCGGCTGCACCGCATCCCGTCGCTGCTGCGCCCCTACGGCCTCGCCATGGAGAACCTCGGAGACATCGACCGGCAGTCCATCGCCGGCGCGATCTCCACCGGCACGCACGGCACAGGTACGGAATTCGGCGGGATCGCCACGCAGGTGCGCGGCCTGACTCTCATCACCGCCGACGGAGAGTTCCTGCGCATCGACGAGACACACGACAGCGAACTGCTGCCCGGGGCCGTCGTCGGCCTCGGGGCGCTCGGCGTGGTCGTCGAGGTGACCCTGCAGTGCGTTCCGGCGTTCGTGCTGCACGCCGTCGACGCCCCCGCCCCGCTCGACGAGACGCTCGAGACCGTGCACCAGCAGGCCGCCGCGGCCGACCACCTCGAGTTCTACTGGCATCCGCACACCGACGTGGCGCTGAAGAAGACGCAGACACGACTGCCGGAGTCCGCGAAGCGGAATCCGATCCCGCCGATGCAGCACTGGCTCGACGAGACCGTGCTGACCAACGGCGTCTTCGGCGCGTTCTGCGCGGTCAGCCGCGCCGTCCCGGCGATCATCCCGCCGTTCAACCGACTCGCCGTCAGGCTCACCGGCGACGGCGAGTACTCCGACGAGTCGCACCGCGTGCTCATCCACCACCGCAACGTGCGATTCCGCGAGATGGAGTACGCGATCCCCGCCGACGACCTCGTGCCCGCCTTCGAGGAGGTGCGCGCACTGGTCGCCGACCGCGGCTGGCGGATCGAGTTCCCCGTGGAGGTGCGCTTCGCGGCATCCGATGATCTGTGGATGTCCACCGCTTCGGGGCGTGACAGCGCGTACATCGCCGTGCACCGCTACTGGCGCACCGATCCGCGTCCCTACTTCGACGCGGTCGAGCAGATCATGCTCCGGCACGGTGGACGCCCGCACTGGGGCAAACTGCACAGCCTGGATGCCGGGCAGCTGCGGGAGCGGTATCCGCACTTCGACGACTTCATCGCCCTGCGCGACCGCCTCGACCCGAAGCGCGTGTTCGGCAACAGACATCTCGAACGCATTCTCGGAGCCTGAGAACCGCCTGTCGTCCAGCCGATGCGCAGAGTCGCGCACATAGGATGGATCAAGATCCAAGAGGGGGCATCCATGGAATGGCTGTGGCCGGTACTGATCGTCGTGGGCATCGTCGTGCTCATCGGGATCTATCTGTGGTCGACCTACAACTCGCTCGTGCAGCTGAACGTGCGCGTGGACGAGGCGTGGAGCGGCATCACCGTGCAGCTCAAGCGCCGAGCCGACCTGATCCCGAACCTCATCGAGACCGTGCGCGGCTACGCCGCCCATGAGAAGTCCGTGTTCGAGGGCGTCACCCGGGCACGCGCCGAGACGCTCTCCGCGACGGGCCCCGCTGAGGCGGGAGTCGCCGAGGGGCACCTCCAGCAGGCGCTGCGCAGCCTGTTCGCGGTTGCCGAGGCCTACCCGCAGCTTCAGGCCAGCCAGAACTATCTGCAGCTGCAGCACTCGCTGGTCGACACCGAGGACAAGATCCAGGCGGCCCGTCGCTTCTACAACGGCGGCGTGCGCGAGCTGAACACCAAGATCAAGGTGTTCCCCAACAACATGTTCGCCCGCGGCCTCGGCTTCACCGAGCGCGAGTTCTTCGAGGTCGCCGACGGCAACGCGATCTCGGAACCGCCCCGCGTGCAGTTCTGACGGAAAAGGCCCCGCTCCGGCGGGGCCTTTCTCATTCCCGCGGGTGGGCGTGGCGGTCGAGGGCCGCCTCTCCGCCGTGCAGCGCCCGCGCCACGGCATCCGTCGCGTCACCCCACCCCGACACGCTGATGCGCTCCAGGCCCTGCCAGGCGGCCGCTCTGACGAGCTCCTCGGCGATCCGCGGGGCGTCGGCCTCCGGCCGCGCCTGCGGCTCCCACCACGCCGACTGCACGCGCAGCACGGATGCCGCGCGATCCGCCTTCAGGTCGGTGCGCGCGACGATCCTGTCGCCCACCAGCACGGGCAGCGAGTAGTACCCGTAGCGCCGCTTGTGCGCGGGGACGTAGATCTCGATCCGATAGTCGAAGTCGAACACGCGCAGGGCACGGTCACGGAACCACACCACGGGGTCGAACGGCGTCAGCAGAGCCGCGCGGTCGATGCGGCGGGGGAGCGTGGCGTCGCGGTGCCGCCACGCGGACACCGCCCTCCCGCCGCGATCCCAGCCCCGCACGGCCACCGGCTCCAGCTCGCCGGCATCGACGAGGTCCGCGACCGCCGCGCGGACGGCGGACTGGTCCCGGAACCGGTAGTAGTCGTTCAGGTCGGCGACCGTCGAGACCCCGTAGGAGCGCGCAGCGCGGCGCACCAGTTCCCGCACGGCGTCCTCTTCGGCCACCGGGGCCGCCAGCACGTTCGCGGGCACGATCTGCTCGGCCAGGCCGTAGCGCCGCTCGAACCCGATCCGTCCGGCGATCGCCACCTCGCCGCAGCGCCAGAGGTGCTCGAGAGCCGACTTCGCCGCATCCCAGTCCCACCAGGGCCCGCGCTCGCGCGGCGCATCGTCGCGCAGGTCCGCCGGCCGCAGCGGCCCCCGATCGCGTAGCTCGGCCCGCACCCAGTCGAGCGTGCGGGCGTTCGCGCTCATCCAGCTGTCCGGTCGGGATGCCCGGTCGCGCCACGCACGCATCCGGAAGTCCCAGAGAGCCCAGTCCTCGACGGGCATGAAGGCGGCCTCGTGCGCGAGGTACTCGACGTAGTGCGTCGTGCGGGAGAGGAACGACCGATCGAGCAGCGCCGTGTCGTAGGAGCCCAGCCGCGAGAACATCGGCATGTAGTGCGAGCGCGCGAACACGTTCACGGAGTCGATCTGCAGCACGCCCAGGCGATCCATGGCGCGGTGCAGGTGGCGGGACGCCACGGCATCCGGCATCCGTCGGGAGAAGCCCTGTGCGGCGAGGGTGATCCGGCGCGCCTCTCCGGCGCTGAGGGAGGTGGTCGTCGACGTCACCCGTTCAGGCTATCCGGGCCCTCCGACACGGAGCGGGCGCTCCCGGGGAGCGTACGTAGAATTGCACAATGAGCGACAACCCCACACCGAGGTTCCGCAATCCGTTCCGCCACTATCCGCCGGTGATCGACCGCACGGTGACCACCGAGACGGACGAGGCCGTGCCCAGACCGCTGCGGGTGACCGCCGCGTATGCGTGGCGCCTGCTCGTCATCGCGGGGGCCATCGCCCTGTTCATCTGGCTGGTGATGCTGCTCAAGGCGCTCGTCATCCCGCTGATGGTCGGGATCCTGATCACGGCCCTCCTCTGGCCGGCGTTCCAGCTCATGCTCCACGCACGGTTCCCGCGCTGGCTCGCCATCGCCACGACCGTCGTCGGCACGATCGGTATCGTCACGGGGCTGCTGTGGCTGGTCGTCTGGCAGGTTCGCGAGCAGTGGGGCGACGTGCAGGCGAGGACGCTGCTGGCGGTCGACGAACTGAAGAAGTTCCTGCTCGACAGCCCGTTCCATCTCACCGCGACAGACATCGACGGCTACATCGCGCAGCTGCAGAAGCTGCTCACGGAGCAGCAGGACTGGATCTGGAGTGCCGCCGGCGCCGTCACGGGCACGGCCGCCGAGGTCCTCACCGGCGCGCTGCTCTCGCTGTTCATCCTGATCTGCCTGCTGGCCGACGGCGGCGGGATCTGGAAGTGGACGCTGCGACTCTTCCCGCGCAAGGCGCGGCCGGCGGCGGATGCCGCGGCCCGCAACGGCTGGGACACGGTCATCAACTACGCGCGGACCCAGATGCTGGTCGCCGGGATCGACGCGGTGGGCATCGGCGTCGGCGCCGCGCTTCTCGGGGTGCCCATGGCCATCCCGGTCGCAGTGCTGGTGTTCCTCGGCTCGTTCGTCCCGATCGTCGGCGCCGTCGTCACGGGTGCGGTCGCGGTGTTCCTCGCGCTGGTCTACAACGGGATCTGGATCGCCATCGCGATGCTCGGCGTCGTGCTGCTGGTTCAGCAGCTCGAGGGACACATCCTGCAGCCCATCCTGATGGGCTCGGCCGTCAAGGTGCACCCCCTGGCGGTGGTGCTGGTCGTCGCGGGCGGCGCGATGATCGCGCGCATCCCCGGCGCCCTGTTCGCCGTCCCGCTGGCGGCCTTCATCAACGTGGCGGCGGTGACCATCAGCACCGGCGCCTGGCGCACGGGTGAGGAGCCCGCCGCCGATCTCATCTGGAGCACAGTCCCGCGTGAGCGGGCGAGGAGGAATCGATGACCGCAGTCCCGAGCCTGGCGGAGTTCTCAGCCGCAGCCGAGAGCCTGTCCGAGGTGATCTCGCACACGCCGACCGAGCTGTCGCGCGCGCTCAGCGACATCGTCGGGGCGCCGGTGCTGCTGAAGATGGAGAACCTGCAGCGCACGGGCTCGTTCAAGATCCGCGGTGCGACGTACCGTCTCGCCCAGCTCACGGCAGAGGAGCGCTCGCGCGGCGTGGTCGCCGCGTCCGCCGGCAACCACGCGCAGGGTGTGGCACTCGCAGCGCAGTCCCTCGGCATCCCCGCGACGATCTTCATGCCGCTGGGCGTGCCGGTGCCGAAGCTGCTGGCGACGCGCGGCTACGGCGCCGAGGTGGTGCTGGAAGGCGAGACGGTGGCCACCTCGCTGCGCCTCGCGGCCGAGTTCGCCGAGAGCACCGGGGCCGTGCTGATCCCGCCGTTCAACCACCGTGACGTGATCCTCGGCCAGGGGACGCTCGGACTGGAGATCTTCCAGGACGTCCCCGACGTCGACACCGTGATCATGGGCATCGGCGGCGGCGGGCTCATCGCCGGCGTCGCCGCCGCCATCAAGCAGGCGGCCGCGGAGGCCGGGCGCACGGTGCGGGTCATCGGCGTGCAGGCCGAGAACGCCGCCGCCGTGCCGCCGTCGCTGCAGGCGGGGGAGCCGGTCGAGATCACCACGCACCCCACGATCGCCGACGGCATCCTCGTCGCCCGACCCGGCGACATCCCCTTCGAGATCATCCAGGAGCTCGTGGACGAGGTCGTCACGGTCACCGAGGATGACATCGCCCGGGCACTCCTCGTGCTGCTCGAGCACGCCAAGGTCGTCGTCGAGCCGGCCGGAGCTGTCGGCGTCGCCGCCATCCTCGCGGGAAAGGTCAGGGGCACCGGCAAGACGGTACCGATCCTCTCCGGCGGCAACATCGACCCGATGCTGCTGCAGCGCGTGGTCTCGCACGGGCTCGCCGCCGCCGGCCGCTACGCCACCGTGCGCATCCCGCTGCCCGACCGTCCGGGCCAGCTCGCGAAGGTCTCCGAGATCCTCGCGCAGGTCGGCGCGAACGTCATGGAGGTGCTGCACACCCGGCACGGCCACGGCCTTCAGATCAGCGAGATGATCCTGCAGCTCTCGATCGAGACGCGCGGTCCCGAGCACACCCAGCTCGCCCTGGACACGCTGCGTGCGGCGCGTTTCGAGCCGGAGATCGTGGCGGACTGATCCCCGCCTTCTCGCACTCCGAGACGCAGAAGGCGGGATGCGCCCTCAGGACATCCCGCCTTCTGCCGTGCCGGGCCGTGGTCAGCCGGTGTAGGTCTCCACGCCGGTGATCTCGACCGAGATCGCGCGGCCGTTGGGAGCCTCGTAGCTGGTCTTCTCGCCGATCTTCAGGCCGAGGATGGCCTGTCCGAGCGGGCTGGCCTCGCTGTAGACGTCCATGTCGGCGCCCACGGCGATCTCGCGGCTGCCGAGCAGGAACACCTCTTCGCCACCCGCGACGATCGCGGTGACGACGGTGCCGGGCTCGACGATGCCGCGGCTGGTGGGGGCCTCGCCGACCTTCGCGGTCTTCAGCAGCTGCTGGAGCGTGACGATGCGCGCCTCCTGCTTGCCCTGCTCGTCCTTGGCTGCGTGGTAGCCGCCGTTCTCCTTGAGGTCGCCCTCCTCACGGGCGGCCTCGATGCGTGCGGCGATCTCCTCGCGACCGGTGGTCGAGAGGCGTTCGAGCTCTTCGGCGAGCCGGTCGTAGGCCTCCTGCGTGAGGAACGGTACCTGAGCGTCTGTGGACACAGCGTGCTCCTTCGGTGCGGGCCCCTTCAGGGGCTGAGGATTCCGAACCGTCTGCTGCGGCTCGGCGGATATGCCAAGACGCCCCGGCGTGGGCCGGGGCGTCGGTCGTCTTGCGGACGAGTCTAAGCGACCCAGCAGGACTTCACCAAACCGGTCGTCGCAGCCGCGACGGTCGGGATGCGCACGTCCAGCGCCGAGGTGTGCTTCTGCGAGGCCGGGATCTCGAGCACCTTCCAGCCCACGATGCCGAACTCCTCGTCGAGGGCCTGCACCACGCACACGACGTCGGCGCCGCGCGGCGCGGTGTACTGGAAGCGGACGTCCACGCTGTGATCGTCGTTGAGCGTGAAGCCCATGTCGTCGGCGCTCACGGTGCTCATCTCGTTCACCACGGTCATCCAGCCGAACGCGCCCACGAGCAGCGCCGCGACGGCTCCGCCGATGATCCAGGGCAGCCGTCGGCGACCGGCGCGACCATAGCGCTCATCGAGCTCGCGTGCGGTGGTCACGGGTCTCCTGATCCTTGGTGGAGGGACGGGCCGTTCCGCATCGGCGGATAGGCTGGTACTCCCAGGTTATTCGACCTGAGGATGAAAGGCGCACCCATGATCCTGTTCGGCGACACCACCCCCATGCCGACGCCGACCTCGACCGTCCCGCCCGAGGTGGTGACTCCGGGTTTCGCCGGCTTCGCCGTCGTGATCGTGGTCGTCGCGGCCGTCATCCTGCTGATCTGGGACATGAACCGCCGCATCCGCCGGGTCCGCTACCGCGAAGAGGTGCGGGATGAACTGGATGCCGAGCTCGCCGCGGCATCCGAAGGTCCGCTCGTCGCCGATGCGCCTGCCGAGACGGACGCACCGACCGAGCCCGACGACGACGGCGGCGCGAAGCGCTGATCCGGGCTCAGACTCCGACGCGCTGGAAGGCGTCCTGGCTGATCCCCTGATCCAGGATCCGCTTCGCCCACTCCTTGGCGGAGTGCAGGCTGTGGTCGCGGTAGTTGCCGCACTCCACCGCCGAGACGCCGGGCACGTCGCTCCACTGCGCGGGGCCCGCGATGAACTCCAGGCCTGCGCGGACCGCCGCGACGACGTCGACCACCGCCGGCTCGCCCCACATGATCAGGTGGAAGCCGGTGCGGCATCCGAACGGCGAGAAGTCGATCACGCCGTCGATTTCGTCGCGCAGCACGCTCGCCATGGTGTGCTCGATGGTGTGCAGGCCCGCGGTGGGGATCTCGCCCTCGTTGGGCTGCACGAAGCGCAGGTCGAAGTTCGAGATGGCGTCGCCCCTCGGGCCGCGCTCGACGCCGATCAGGCGCACGTAGGGCGCCTGCACGGCGGTGTGGTCCAGGGTGAAGCTCTCGACGTCGGCCATGGTGATCCTCCAGATCGTTCAGCTGTCAGGATGCCACGCCGCACCGCAGGCGCGGCAGCGGATGACGCCCGGTGTCAGCCGGCGAGCCCCAGCGATGGCGCGTGCGGCGCCAGCGAGATGAGCAGGCAGGCCGTCCAGTGGCACAGGAACGCCAGCACGGTGCAGACGTGGAAGATCTCATGGAAGCCGAAGTGGCCGGGCCACGGGTTGGGCTTCTTCATCGCGTAGATCACCGCGCCGATCGTGTACAGCACGCCGCCCACGCAGACCAGCACCATCATGGCGACGTTGGCCTGCACCAGGTCGACCATGTACATCACCGCGGCCCAGCCGAGTGCGAGGTACAGCGCGACGTACAGCCAGCGCGGCGCATTGATCCAGAAGACGCGGAACAGGATGCCCAGGATCGCGCCGCTCCACACGACGATCAGCAGCAGCGTGCCCTTGCCGGGCTCCAGCGCCAGCACCGCCAACGGCGTGTACGTGCCCGCGATCAGCAGCAGGATGTTCGCGTGGTCGATGCGCTTGAGCACCATCTTGGTCTTCGGACCCCAGTTGAAGCGGTGGTACAGCGCGGAGTTGCCGAACAGCAGCAGCGAGGTGGCCATGAACACCGCGGCGGCCCATTTGCCCGGGGTGCCGTGCGCGAGCACGATGAGGACGATGCCCGCCGCGATCGCGACGGGGAATGTGCCCGCGTGGATCCATCCCCGCCAGCTCGGTTTGATCTCGACGGCGGCGTCCTTCGCCGCGGCGTCGAGAAGCGGGAGCTGGGGGACATCGGGACTGCCTGCGGCTCGGGTGCTCACGTGCTCACTCTAGGCGCGGCCGCATTCCGTGCGCCGTACATATCCTGCGCACTCCGGTGCCTCCCGGTCTGTGGAGGTAGCGTAGGGATGTGAGTGCACGCGAGAGCTCGGGGCGGGGACCCCTCTATCGGCTCTACGGGAACCGTCTTCGACGTCGGATCGACCCGGCGACCGTGCCGCACCACGTGGCGATGATGATCGACGGCAACCGGCGCTGGGCTCGTCAGCTCGGCTACGAGTCGGCGGCCGACGGCCACCGCGCGGGTGCGGCGAAGATGCGGGAGTTCCTCGGCTGGTGCGACGAGCTCGGCGTGGACGTGGTCTCGCTCTACCTGCTGTCCGCCGACAACCTGACCAAGCGGGACTCGAAGGAGATCGGCGACCTCATCGAGATCATCGCCGAACTCGCGGACACCCTGTCGAAGCACGGCGACTGGAGAGTGCAGCATGTCGGCAGGGCCGACATCCTGCCGCCGGAGCTGGCGCGCGTGCTCGCGGATGCCGAGGAGCGCACCCGCGACCACACCGGGCTGCACGTGAACCTCGCGGTCGGCTACGGCGGCCGCAACGAGATCGTGGACGCGGTGCGCAGCATCATCGGCAAGCACAACGCCTCCGGCGGCACGCTGGAGGATCTCGCGGCCCATCTCACTCCCGAGATGATCGGCGAGCACCTGTACACCGGCGGCCAGCCCGACCCCGACCTGGTGATCCGCACCAGCGGCGAGCAGCGCCTCAGCGACTTCCTGCTCTGGCAGAGCGCCCACAGCGAGTTCTACTTCGTCGAGGCGCTCGGTCCTGACCTCCGGCGGGTCGACTTCCTGCGCGCCATCCGCGACTTCGCCGACCGCGATCGGCGCTTCGGACGCTGACGGGTCGCGGCACACCGACCTCGGCTGGATGCGCGAGACTGGACGGATGAGCGCTCTGGATGACTACGTCGCGTCGTTCGCGGGGGAGACCGGCTACCTGAACTGGGCGGCGTTCGGCCCGCTCGCGCCGGCGGTCCGTTCTGCGATGCACGATGCGGTCGAGGTGATGGGCGGATACTCTCCGCGAGAGCACGCGTCCGTCACCGCCCGCACCGGGCGCGCCGTCGCCGGCATCGCGGAGATGCTCGGCGCGAAGCGGTCGGAGGTCGTGCTGCGTCCGAGCTCGACGGATGCCCTGCAGCACGCCCTGTACGGGCTCAGCGGCGCGGTCATCGCGGGATCCGGCGAGTTCCCCAGCATCAGCCTCACGCTCCAGCGCGCCGCCGACGCGTCGGCCGGTGCGCTCGAGCCGCGCTGGATCGACCCGGCTGACGGGCGGGTCACGACGGATGCCGTGGCGGCCGCGCTCGACGACGATGTGGCGGCGGTCGCGGTCAGCCACGTCGACTACCGCACCGGCTATCGCGCGGATCTGACGGCGCTGCGAGAGCTGATCGGCCCTGATCGGCTGCTCATCGTGGACGCGGTGCAGTCGTTCGGCGTCGTCGACGAGGACTGGAGCGCCGCCGACGTGGTGGCGGGCCACGGGTACAAGTGGTTGCGTTCGGGGCGCGGCACCGGCTTCGCGCGCTTCTCCGACCGCGCCGTGGAGCGGCTCCGTCCCGTGCTCAGCGGGATCACCGGCATCGACGCCGACGGCCCCTTCTCCGGGGCGGTGCCCCCGCCGGCATCCGCTGCCCGTGCCTTCAGCGCCAGCGTGCCCGATCACCTCGCCGCGGTGCGGCTCGCGGCCGCGCTGGACGAGATGCGCGGAGTGGGCGTCGCCGCGATCGCGACGACCGTGCAGCGCAACGTCGACGAGATCCTCACGATCGCGGAGCGTCACGGCATCCGGTCGGCGACACCGGCCGATCCCGCGCGGCGCGCGGGGATCGTCTCTCTCGTCCCCGACGATGCGGAGGGGCTGGGCCGCGCCCTCGGCGACGCCGGGCTGGCCGTCACCGTCCGTGGCGGGGCCGTGCGCGTCGCCGCGCACGCCGGCACCGGCGCCGAGACGCTGCGGATGCTGGACGACGCGCTCACGGCATCCGGAAACCGGACGTTCATCACCTCTTAACACGACACGCCCGCGCGTCTTTCGCGGCGTGCGACCGAGCGGGTCGTACCTTCGAGGCATCGGACACCGTGCCCGATCGAGTCGGCCTCCAGGATCGCGACTCGTGGCCCCTGGTCGACTCGCTGCAGAGCCGGGATCATCCCGGGTAGGGGAGTGGATCGTGACCACACGTTCAGCGCAGCAGCAGTCCACCCGCAAGGCCGTCGCAACCGGAGCCGTGTCACACGATGACACGGCTCTTCGCACATATGTGCTCGACACATCGGTGCTGCTCAGCGACCCGCAGGCCCTGTTCCGCTTCGCGGAGCACTCGATCGTCCTGCCGGTGGTGGTGATCTCGGAGCTCGAGGCCAAGCGCCACGACCCCGAGCTCGGCTACTTCGCGCGTCGCGCCCTGCGGCATCTCGACGAGCTTCGGGTCGAGCACGGGCGGCTGGACTTCCCGGTCGAGGTCGGCGAGGGGGGCACGCTGCGCGTCGAGCTCGGCACCGCCGACCTTTCGATCCTTCCCGCCGGCATCCGGCTGAGCGACAACGACAGCCGCATCCTCGCCACGGCCGCGCAGCTCGCGCAGGACGGGCAGGCCGTCACGATCGTCTCCAAGGACCTGCCGATGCGCGTCAAGGCGGCATCCCTCGGTCTGCAGGCCGAGGAGTACCTCGCTGAGCAGGCGATCGATTCGGGCTGGACCGGCATCGCGCCGCTCGACCTCTCTGGTGACGAGATGAGCGACCTCTACGAGAGCGAGGTCGGTCTCAGCGAGCAGGTGCGCGGGGTGCCGGTCAACACGGGCCTGATCATCCACTCCGAGCGCGGCTCGGCTCTCGGCCGGGTCACCGGCGACGGGGAGTACCGCCTGGTGCGCGGCGACCGCGAGGTGTTCGGACTGCACGGACGGTCGGCCGAGCAGCGCATCGCGATCGACCTGCTGCTCGACCCCGAGGTCGGGATCGTCTCGCTCGGCGGGCGAGCCGGCACCGGAAAGTCGGCGCTGGCGCTGTGCGCGGGCCTGGAGGCCGTGCTGGAGCGGCAGCAGCAGAAGAAGATCATCGTGTTCCGGCCGCTGTTCGCGGTCGGCGGCCAGGAGCTCGGCTACCTCCCCGGCGACCGCGAGGAGAAGATGAACCCGTGGGGTCAGGCGGTGTACGACACGCTCGGCTCCGTCGTCTCGGGGAACGTCCTCGACGAGGTCGTGGAGCGCGGGATGCTGGAGGTGCTGCCGCTCACGCACATCCGCGGCCGTTCGCTGCACGACGCGTTCGTGATCGTCGACGAGGCGCAGTCGCTGGAGCGCAACGTGCTCCTGACGGTGCTCAGCCGGATGGGGCAGAACTCGCGCGTCATCCTCACGCACGACGTGGGGCAGCGCGACAACCTGCGGGTCGGGCGGCACGACGGCATCGCGAGCGTGATCGAGACGCTCAAGGGGCACGACCTGTTCGGGCACGTCACCCTCACCCGATCGGAGCGCTCCGCGATCGCGGCGCTCGTCACGGAGCTCCTGGAGGGCGGGGAGCTCAGCTGACGGCTGCACGACCCGGGAAATCGGGAACAGTTGCACGACTCGGGAACGAATGCACGACCAGATCGCCAGTTCGGTCGTGCAGGTGTTCCCGGGTCGTGCATCTGTACTGGGTCAAGAGCGCGCGTACGCACGCTGGAGCGCCGCGAGGATCGCAGGTTGCACACTCTCCCAGTCGTAGATGATCTGGGCGTAGTCGAAACGCAGTGATTCGTAGCCCAGGGCGGATGCTGCCGCATCGCGCACCAGATCCTTGTGACGCTTCGCAGGTCCGTCGTGATTCTCCTTGCCGTCGACCTCGATGATCAGGCGACCACCGGCGACGAAGTCGACAAGGCCGACACCTGTGATGTCCACCTGCCGCCTGAGCTCTATGCCCAGCAGGTGCAGGCGCAGCCGAAGCAGCGATTCCAGACCGCTGTCGGCGTCAGAGCGCGCGAAGTCCACGAGCCAGCGCGCAGACTCGGGCAAGGCGGCGCGGATGCGAAGGCGAACAGTGCTGGAGAGCCGGCGCTTGCGCCAGGCGGACTCGAACGCCGCGAAGAATGCCTCCTCACCGGAGCATCCGAACACGTGGACGAGCGCAGTCTCCACTGACGCAACTCCGAACCGGGTGGGGCCGCCGAAGAAGTGGGTCACGCAGTCGCACCTCGGATGCGGATGTCTGCGGCCGTTGGCGCCCAGCCAGACATGCAGGGTGGGTTCCTCCGAGAGGGTCCAGATGCCGTGCAGTTTCAGCGCCGCTTCGCACGTCAGCATCCCGCCGTGCTCGGCGGCGCGCACCACTTGCGGGTTCGTGTCGTTCGAGGCGAAGACGCCGGGGCGAACGCGCCGAATGGCGCCGACCGCCGCGTGGGCTGCGAGCGCCTTGCGCGAGATGCCCTTCTTCTGCAGCATCCGGCCTCTCGCGACACCACCGGCACGACGGATGAGGACTGAGGGATCGAGCATCCCATCACCCTGCCTGACTGCAGGCTTGGGCCGTCCCCGAAGTCCACTCGCTGTGAACAACCCAACGGGAATCGCGATCTGTGGAGGGCGAATGTGCCGGACACAGATGCACGACCCGGGAACGGATGCACGATCAGATCGGCAGATCGGTCGTGCAAGTGTTCCCGGGTCGTGCAAGTGTGCCCGAACAGGGTACCGGCTGGCGTCAGCCCGCGTGGGTCATGCTCAGCAGGTCGAGCTTCTGGTCGAGCACCTCGAGGGTGATCTCGCCGCGCTCGACGTAGCCGAGGTCGATCACGGCGTCGCGCACCGTGATGCCCTTGGCGACGGCGTGCTTGGCGATCTTGGCCGCCGCCTCGTAGCCGATGATCTTGTTCAGCGGGGTCACCGTCGACGGGCTCATGCCGGCCAGGGCCGCGGCGCGCTCGACGTTGGCCTGCAGGCCGTCGACGGTCTTGTCGGCCAGCACGCGGGTGGCGTTCGACAGCAGACGGATCGACTCGAGCAGGGCGGTGCCCATCACCGGGATGGCGACGTTCAGCTCGAAGGCGCCGGAGGCGCCGCCCCAGGCGATCGTGGCGTCGTTGCCGATCACGCGGGCGCACACCATGAGCACGGCCTCGGGGATGACCGGGTTGACCTTGCCCGGCATGATCGACGAACCCGGCTGGAGGTCGGGCAGGTGGATCTCGGCGAGGCCGGTGTTGGGGCCGGAGCCCATCCAGCGCAGGTCGTTGTTGATCTTGGTCAGCGACACGGCGATGGTGCGCAGGGCGCCGGATGCCTCGACCAGGCCGTCGCGGTTGGCCTGGGCCTCGAAGTGGTCCTTGGCCTCGGTGATGGGCAGCTCGGTCTCGGCGGCGAGCAGCTCGATGACCTTCTGCGGGAAGCCCAGCGGGGTGTTGATGCCGGTGCCGACGGCGGTGCCCCCGAGGGGGACCTCTGCGACGCGGGGGAGGGCGGCCTGCACACGCTCGATGCCGAGACGCATCTGGCGGGCGTAGCCGCCGAACTCCTGGCCGAGGGTGACCGGGGTGGCGTCCATCAGGTGGGTGCGGCCCGACTTGACGACGCTCTTCCAGGCATCCGCCTTCGCCTCGAAAGCGACGGCCAGGTGGTCGAGAGCCGGGATGAGGTCGTCGATCAGCGCCTGGGTGACGGCGACGTGCACCGAGGTCGGGAACACGTCGTTCGAGGACTGCGACGCGTTCACGTGGTCGTTGGGGTGCACCGCGGAGCCGAGGATGCGCGAGGCGAGCGTGGCGAGCACCTCGTTCATGTTCATGTTCGACGAGGTGCCGGAGCCGGTCTGGTACGTGTCGATCGGGAACTCGCCGTCGTGCGCACCGGTGGCCACCTCGTCGGCGGCCTGGGCGATCGCGTCGGCGATGGCGCCGTCGAGGGTGCCGAGGTCCTTGTTCGCGAGGGCGGCTGCCTTCTTGATGCGGGCGAGCGCGGCGATCTGCGCGGACTCGAGGCCCTTGCCCGAGATCGGGAAGTTCTCGACCGCGCGCTGGGTCTGCGCGCTGTACAGGGCGTTCACGGGGACACGCACTTCACCCATGGTGTCGTGCTCGATGCGGTACTGCGTGCTTTCGCCGCTCTGCTGGTGGGTGTCAGTCACTTCTGCTCCTTCGAGAGTGAGGGGATGTCGGAGTCGGCGAGGCCGACCTGTGCGATGGGGACGGCGCTGCCGTCGGTCAGTCGGTACTTGGCGCCCACGATGGCCAGGCGGCCCTCGGCGACGGCGTCGCTGATGATCTCGGACGACTCCAGCAGGCCGAGGATGGTGCCGCGCAGGTGCTCGCGCCCGACCTCTTCGGGGTCGATGTCCTCGACGGTGGTGCCGCCGCTCTCCTTCAGCACGCGACGTGCGGCGGGGACGATCGGGGCGATGAGCTTCCAGATCTTCGGCGGGATCGGCTCGGCGTCGATCGCCGTGCCGCGCACGGCGGCGGCGACCGCACCGCAGGAGTCGTGAGCGAGCACGACCAGCAGCGGGACGTCGAGCATCGCGACGGCGAACTCGATGCTCGCCACTGCCGAGTCCGTCACCATCTGGCCGGCGTTGCGGGTGGTGAACAGGTCGCCCAGTCCGACGTCGAAGAGGGTCTCGGCGGCGACGCGCGAGTCGGAGCAGCCCAGGAAGGTGGCGAACGGGTTCTGTCCGCCCGCGATCTCGGCCCGGCGGTGCGCGTCCTGGTTGGGGTGCTCCGAGATGCCTGCGACGAATCGCCTGTTGCCCTCGATCAGCTTCGTCCAGGCCTCAGCGGGGGTGAGTGTCGTGGTCATCCGGCCTCCTTCAGGTCGCTCAACTGCGAGGTGAGTGATTCAGCAAGCTTCTTGGTGGAGTCCGCGGAGCGGGAGCCGTAGAGCAGCACGTAGTCGCGGCCGGCCTGGGTGCCGAGCGCGTACGTGACGTTCGCCGTGCCGCGATCGCCCAGGTCGAACACATCCCAGGTCACGCCGTCGATCTGCTCGGTGCCGGTCGGGGCCATGCCTCCGGTGACCTGCGGTGCCCAGTTCACGTCCGCGTCGAAGGCCTGCGCGAGCTTGACGAAGCCGCGCTCGCGCTCGCCCGCGGGTGCGAGGGTGATGCTCCACACCTTGGTGGCGCCGCCCTCCAGCCCTGCGGCGTTCACACGCCAGAAGTCGCCCAGCTCGGGCACGATCACCGGGCGATCCGAGGTCGACGAGACGTCGGCCGCGATCCCCGCGACATCGATGGCCGGGCGCGCGGTGGGCTCGCCGCGCGGGACCGCGAACACGATCACCGCCACGACGGCGACGGTGATGATCAGCGCGGCGATGAGGTTGCGGAAGGTCTGGCTGGACCGGTAGACGCGGCTCGACTCCGCCTTGCGGTCGGCGGTCTCCTGCGGAGTCTCGGGCCGGCCGAGCTCGGCGACGATTTCGGGCTTGCGGCTCATGCCTCTTCTCCGGCGGATGCCGCGTCGCGGGCGGCCTCGAGACGGCGCTTCGCGCCCAGCAGCCACTCCTCGCAGCGGGCGGCCAGCGCCTCACCGCGCTCCCAGAGGGCCAGGGAGTGCTCGAGCGTGGGGGATCCCTGTTCGAGTTCGGCGACGACGCGCACGAGTTCGTCGCGCGCGGCCTCGAACGACAGCGATTCGACGGGGGAGTCGTTGGACGCAGTCACGACATCCATCCTACCGGCGTGTCACGGACGCCCCGTCCGGGCGGCCAGCGGCACAGGTCGGCCCCCGGAGTGGCACGGCCGGATGCGGGGGCCGGGTGCGGGCGCAAGCCGGGCGGGACAGATACCGGGATGTACGGATGTCGTGGTGTACAGGCACCGGAGTGGACGGACACCGGCATGGGTGAACCCCGGGGCGTGCAAACACCGGTGGACGAACACCGCGGAGACGCGTGCGGTCAGCCCGCCTCGGGGATCTCGCCCTCGGAGCGGGCTCGCAGCGAGCCGCGGTCGACGGTCACCGTCAGCGGCGTGCCTGCCGGGGCATCCGCGGCGTCGCGCACGATGCGCCCGTCGTCCAGGTGCACGATCCCATAGCCGCGAGCCAGCGTCGCCGCGGGGGAGAGGGCCCGCAGCGATGCACGCAGCTCGGCGGTGGTGCGCTGGGCGGTGTCCAGCCGCCGGGTGAGGGTGTCGCGGCCTCGGGAGGCCAGCAGCCACACCTCCTGGGCGCGGTCGTCGATGATCGGATCGGGTGTGCGCAGCACGGGCCGCGAGCGGAGCTGCTCGAGCTGGGCGATGTCGTGCGAGATCCGCTGGGTGAGGCGGCTGGTGGCGCGGGCGCGCAGCTGGGCGATCAGCGCGCGCTGCTCGCCCACGTCAGGGACGACGCGCTTCGCAGCATCCGTCGGAGTCGATGCCCGCAGGTCGGCGACGTCGTCGAGCAGGGGGTGGTCGTTCTCGTGTCCGATGGCGCTGACGACGGGAGTGGATGCCGCGGCCACGGCGCGCACGAGTCGCTCGTCGCTGAAGCCGAGCAGCGTCTGCGGGTCGCCGCCACCGCGCGCGATGATGATCACGTCGACCTCGGGGTCGGCATCCAGCCGCTTCAGCGCGGCGAGCACCTCGGGCACGCTGCGGTCGCCCTGCACGGCAACGTGCGCGGTGCGGAAACGCACCTGCGGCCAGCGCAGCTCGGCGTTGCGCAGCACGTCCTTCTCGGCATCCGACTTCTCGCCGGTGATCAGGCCGATGCAGTGCGGAAGGAACGGGAGCCCCTTCTTGCGGCTCGCGTCGAACAGCCCCTCCTGACGCAGCTGCGCACGCAGCTTCTCCAGCCGCTCCAGCTGGTCGCCCAGACCGACGTGCTTCATGGCGGAGACGATGAAGCTGAAGTCCCCGCCCTTGACGAAGTAGTCCGCCTTCACCGCGGCGACGACATGATCGCCGACGGCGAGGTCGGCGGGGATGCGCGCGCGCACGCTCGACCACACGCGGACGGAGATCTGCGCGTCGGAGCGCACGTCCTTCAGCCGCGCGAACACGTTGCCCGCGCGCAGGTTCCACGAGGTGATCTCGCCTTCCACCCACACCGTGTTCCACCGCGCGATGAAGTCGCGGATCGTCCCGTTCAGCCGCGCGACCGATGTCGGGGCATCCGGCGTCGAGTCGCGCGGAGCGACCGAATCCGCGGGTGGCGGCTCGCCGGGGAGCGCGGCGGCTTCGAAGACGGTCATGCGTCCATTGTCCCGGATGCCGCCGACACGGCCCTTCATCAGGCGCCCTCGGTAGACTTCAAGGGTGAGTGCAACCATCGTCAGGCTTCCCGAGCCCCCGCGCCCAGCCCGTCGATCGGCGCCCCTCCAGGACCGTCCCGTCGACGGAGCGAAGCGCGTGCTGCTGGCAGCCCCGCGCGGCTACTGCGCGGGTGTCGACCGGGCCGTCGTGGCGGTCGAGAAGGCTCTGGAGCGCTACGGCTCGCCGGTGTACGTGCGCAAGCAGATCGTGCACAACATCCACGTCGTGACCGAGCTCGAGAAGAAGGGCGCGATCTTCGTCGACGAGGTCGACGAAGTGCCAGAGGGCGCCCACGTCGTCTTCAGCGCGCACGGTGTCGCGCCGGCCGTGGTCAACGCGGCATCCGACCGCGGCCTGCACGCGATCGACGCGACCTGCCCGCTGGTGACCAAGGTGCACCGCGAAGCAGTGCGCTTCGCGCGGGACGACTTCGAGATCCTGCTCATCGGCCACGACGGCCACGAGGAGGTCGAGGGCACCGCGGGCGAGGCTCCCGACCACGTGACCATCGTCAACTCCCCGGACGAGGCGGACACCGTCGTCGTCAAGGATCCGAGCAAGGTGGTCTGGCTGTCGCAGACCACGCTGTCCGTCGACGAGACCATGGAGACGGTCAACCGACTCCGCACCCGCTTCCCTGAGCTGCACAATCCGCCGTCCGACGACATCTGCTACGCCACGCAGAACCGTCAGGTGGCGATCAAGAAGGTCGCGAAGGACGCCGATCTGGTGATCGTGGTCGGCTCCGCGAACTCGTCCAACAGCGTCCGCCTGGTCGAGGTCGCCCTCGAGCACGGTGCGAAGGCCGCCTACCGCGTGGACTACGCCGACGAAGTGAAGCAGGAATGGCTCGACGGCGTGCGCACGGTCGGCGTCACCAGCGGAGCATCGGTGCCCGAGGTCCTCGTCCGCGAGGTGCTCGAGGCGCTCAGCGAGGCGGGCTACGGCGACGTCGAAGAGGTGCGCACGGCCGAGGAGGACCTGATGTTCTCGCTCCCCAAGGAGCTGCGTCAGGATGCCGCGGGCAAGCGCGACGAGCGCGCCCTGGGCGGACGCTCGGGGCACTGACCTCGTAGGGCCTCGCTCCCGCGCGGTCGCCGTCCCGCCCGACGGCGGCGTTCACATCCCCGCCCAAGGCCCGGGCGGTAGCGTGGATGCCATGAGTGTCGACCGGCCGCAGTACGGCGAATACGCAACGCCCGAGGAGCAGCGTGCGCGCGCAGGCCTGCCGCCCGTGGAGCAGATGCCGACGGCATCCGCTCCGGCACCCGCCCCGCCCGTGCCGCAGCAGTCGGCGGCGCCCGTCGCCCCGGGCGCGCGTCCCGCGAGCCGGGCCCAGGTGCTGATCACCGCCGTGATGCTCGGCGTCGGCGTGGTGAACGTGCTCTCGTCGATCCCGCAGTTCCTCGACCTCTCCGCCACGCTCCAGCAGACCCTGAAGATGCTGGGCGGGGAGGGCACCTTCTCCAACTTCGCGGTCGCCAGGACCTGGGGCGTGATCGCGGTGCTCGTGCTGGTCGCGGGCTATGCGGCCACGGTGTGGCTCTCGGTGCGCCGGATCCGGCTCAGCCGCTCGTCGTGGTGGGTGCCGCTGGTGGGCTTCGCCGTCACCATGTTCGCCGTGTCGATCTGCGTCTCGGTGCCGATGTTCGGCGATCCCGCGTTCACGCAGAGCCTTCTCACGCCGCCCGCGGGGTAGCGCCGGGCCGGGTAGCCTCGAGAGGTGTCAGCAGAGCAGATCGCGTTCCAGATCACGTTCGCCTCGGTCGACTCCGGTGACGGATCGGATCCGCTCGAGAGCACCGAGCGGATGCTGCGCGAGGAGCGCGTCCTCGCCGCCGTCCGCGGTTCAGAGGGCAGCACGGCGACCGTACTGCTCCCGATCACCGAGGACGCCGCCGTCGTCGCCCTGGACGACGGCGGGCTGCTGCGCTTCGACCTCAGCGCTGCGCGCCTGGGTGCGCTGTTCGCCGCTCAGGGACTGACGCTGCGCCTCGGTCTCGCCGACGACGCGCCGGATGCCGCCGAAGACGCACTGGGGCAGGTCGACGCCGAGCTGGAGCAGGAGTTCGGCGAGGCGTTCGAGCAGCTCGACGATGCCGTCGACGACCTGCCCGGATTCGGGATGCCGGACGCCGGCGCCGAGGGTGCGTTCGCACCGGACCCCGTCCGCGTCGCGGAGTTCTCCCGTCGCGGGCCGTGGGCCGCGCGTCTGACCGCGCAGCTGCTGGACACCCCGGTCGACTACCTGGAGGACAGCGCCTGGTCGGTGTACCGGTACCGCACCGATCGCGCACACGGCGCGATCGCGGGCGGCAGGTCCGACGGCCCCGTCATCGAGGTCAACGTCCCACCCCAGGGCGAGGCGTGGGTGGAGGTCAGCGGTACGCACGGCCGGGCCGCGATGTTCTGGCCGAACGCGGAGCGTCTCACCCGGCCCGTCCTCGACTTCGACACGATCTCCGTGCCGGAGAGCGCCGCGCTGTACCGCCGGATGCTGGAAGAGATCGACGGCGCAGGCGATGAGCTCGCCGAGCTCGACCTGGGGAGCGCGGTCGATGCGGCTGCCGTGCGCCGGGCCTGCCTGCCCGAGGCGCTCGGCGGGGTCGTGGGGCCGGATGCCCGGGTGCGCGCGCTCGTGCTCGCCTTCGGCGTTCCGCACTCGCTCGTCGCGGCTGGACTGGAGGACACCGCCCTCGGTCGTCGTTTCGCGCCGCAGGGCTGGCCGCGCACGGTGGGCGACGTCGTGATGGGCGGCCTCGTGGAGTTCGCCTCACTGACGGACCGCGGCCGGCCCGCAGTGCGGTTCGCCCGCTTCCTGCGCAAGCGCCCTCTGCTCGGAGCGGCGCTGAGCACGGCGGAGCTGGCACTGGGTGTCGCTCTCGGGCGGGGGCGCTCCCGGGTCACGCGGGGCCTCGGCATCCTGCTCGCGATCGATGCGCTCGCCGATCTCGTGATCTGGACCGTCCGCATCCGCCGGCGCTGAGCGCTCATACGGATGAGCCCGGTCCACCAGGGGACCGGGCTCATGATCGCTGGATCGGTGCGGATCAGCGGGCGTTGCCGTTGTTGAAGTGGTACTCGCCGCTGCCGTTGATGCCGTGGCTGCCGTGCGCGCCGGGGCCGCGGCCGTCGGTGCCGGGCTCGACGTGGTTGGTCTTGGTGTGCACGATGTCGTAGTAGACCGACGTGTCGGCGGCGTTCGGGAACACGCGGTAGGTGAAGACGTTCTTGGTCAGCTCGGTGATCGGCACGACGCGCTGGAACAGCACGTTGCCGTTCGCGTCCTTCGCGTTGATCCAGCGCGACGAGCCATCTGCGGCGACGGTCCAGTCGCCGTGCAGCTTCGGGCTGTTGTCGAGGTTGTACATCGTGTACGTGCCGTCGGCCTTGAAGTACGCCCAGCCGACGAAGCTCGCGACGGCCGGGTTGTCGAGGGCGACGCGGTTGCCGTCCTGGTCGAGCGCGCTCGTGGTCTTCCACGGCGTCGACGCGAGGGTCTCGGACGGGGTCAGGTTCTTCCACGAGGCGGATGCGGCGGCCGGGGCAGGAGCAGCGGCGGCTGCCGTGGTGGGGACGACAGCGATCGCGGCGAGCGCGATGGTCGATGCGGCGATGAGGGAGCGGCGGGAGATCCGGGAGGTGATGTTCATGTCTTCAACGCTACGAATCGGCGTCGAGCCATGACATCGTCCGATCGGCTATTCCTGGGCGCGCCGATGGGGTGAGCTCGGCGTGGATCGCTCAGGCATCCGGCGGTCAGACCGCACCCCACACCGCGCGCGCCCCGGCGTCTCCCGTCAGCACCGTGACGACGACGGTCCCGGCGGCGGCGACGAGGGCCGCGGCGATGATCGCGACAGCGAGGATGCGGCTCATCCGCGGTCTCGTGCGGCGCAGCCGCGGCAGCATCCGATCACCCATCGCGACGGCGACGGACGCGATCAGCAGGGCGATCGTCCACGGGATCAGCATCAGGCCGAGAGCCTCGTGGTGCAGGATCGCGGGGGTGTAGCCGACGGTCGAGGCGAGCGACTGCCCTGCCAGCACGGTCACCGGCACCAGCGCCGCGACTCCCAGCGCCGCGATCGGCGGCGCCCACCCGAGCCGCCGACGTGCGGCCGGCCACACCGCGACCAGCGCCACCGCGAGTGCGGTGAGGGGCGCGAGCACGACCACGGCGTGGACGAGCAGCGGATGCAGCGGCAGACCTGCTATGCGGAATCCGTCCGCGTCGGCGAAGATGTCCATACGGAGACAACGATCTCCGCGCCGATCCGGTTCATCGCGACCCGAGAATGAACCGGCGACCGTCCTGCCTCGTTCCCATCGTGAGGAGGCGATCCGTGACCGAAGAGGACGACGAGCGACTGACCGCGCTCTATGAGCTTCATGCCGGCCCGATCCGGCGGTATGTGGTGAGCATCACGGGCAACCGCGGCGGTTCAGCCGACGACGTCGTGCAGGAGACGCTGCTGCGCGCCTGGCGGACCCCGCGCATCCTGGAGCAGGACCCGACCACTTCGAGGGCGTGGATGATCACCGTCGCCAGGCACATCGTGATCGACGAGGCGCGCAGCGCCCGCCGCAGGCACGAGAACCCGGTCGCGGAGCTTCCCGAGCGGGCAGCCGACGACCACACCGATCGGCTCTTCGACGCGCTGCTGATCCAGGACGCGCTCGCCGCGGTGAGTCCGGAGCATCGCGAGGTCGTGATCGCCGCGTACTACCGCGGGCGGAGCGTTCGCGAGGTGGCGGAGGAACTGGGGATCGCCGAGGGGACCGTGAAGTCCCGGATGCATTACGGACTGCGGGCCCTGCGGCTCGCACTGCAGGAGAGAGGGGTGACGAGGTGAACGCCGACCACGAGCGGTACGCCACCTGGGACGCCGCATATGCGCTGGGGGCGCTCTCGGCATCGGACCGCGCAGAGTTCGAGGAGCATCTCGCGCACTGCTCGCGGTGCCGCGAGGCGGTCGCCGAGCTCACGTCGACCGTCGTGCTGCTGTCCCAGGTGAGGCCGGAGGATGCCCAGCGGATCGCGGAGCAGGATGCCGACGGCGCGGCGCCCGTGCGTGTGCTGGCCGCCGCACGCGCCCGCCGCACCAGGCGCAGGAGGCTCACCGCCTGGGTGGTGGGGGCTGCGGCCGCGGTCGTCGTGGCCGCCGTGGTGTCGGTCGCTCTGCTGATGCCCCGTCCGGCCGAGGCCGTGGCGCTGGAGCCCGTCGGGGGAGCGCCGGTCGTGGCGACGGTGGCGCTCACCACGGTGCCGTGGGGGACCAGGCTCGACGTGGTGTGCGCCTATGAGGGGTATTCGGGATGGAGCGGCACCTACGAGCTGGCGGTCACTTCGCGGGACGGCACGACCACCACCCTGTCGAACTGGAACGTGGAAGCCGGGGCCACCGCGCGGCTGTCGGCGGGAACGGGGCTGCCGGAGTCCGACATCCGGTCCGTCGAGATCCGGGATGCCACCGGGAAAGTCGTCGTGAAGCACGAGTTCGGGTGAACCATCCGCCCCGTCCGTCTCGTGTCACGGGAGCGGCCGCCATCGCGGAGGCTGATCAGACGAAAGGGACGGCACGATGTCGCACAGGGCATACGGGTACAGGGCACACGGGCGCAGGGCACTCGCCATCGGGGGCATCGCCCTCGCACTCCTTCTCGCCGGCTGCTCCGGCGGCACGGGCGGTTCCGGTGGGTCCGGCGGTTCCGGTTCCGACTCCGGCGGCTACGGGGCGCCGTCGTCGCAGGCTCCGGAACCGGCGGCATCAGGCCTGGCCGTCGCGGACAGCTCGCTCGGGAAGATCGTGGTCGACGGCGACGGCATGACTGCCTACATGTTCGACAAGGACACTCAGGGCACGAAGACCAGCGCCTGCACCGGCGAGTGCCTGGCGAAGTGGCCGCCGATCCTGTCCGACTCCACGACGCCGAAGGCCGACGGTGTCACGGGCACGCTCGCCACGATCGACACCCCCGACGGCAAGCACCAGGTCACGCTGGACGGCTGGCCGCTGTACACCTTCGCGGGCGACGCGGCGAAGGGCGACGTGAACGGTCAGGGCGTCGGCGGCATCTGGTGGGTGCTCTCGCCCGCGGGCGAGAAGATCGGCGGCTGACCGGCGATCCTCTCCGAGGCCGGGTCGCTGAGCCTGTCGACGCGCCCGGAGACCCGCCTCGGAGTTGGGTCGCTGAGCCTGTCGAAGCGTCGCGCTACTGCCGCCCGTCCATGTAGCGCGGCGCCATCGCCTCCATCTGCTCCATCACCAGGCCGATGGCGGCGGGCTGCCGGTCCGGCGGGTACTTGTACTTGACGAGCAGTCGCTTGATCGACGAGCGCAGCTTCGCACGCACGTCGTCACGTACGGTCCAGTCGGTGCGCACGTCGCGGCGCATGATCGCGACGAGTTCGCGGGCGATCTGAGCGAGCGTGTCCTCGCCCTGCACATCGACGGCCGACTCGTTGGTGGCGACAGCGTCGAAGAAGGCGAGCTCGTCGTGTGACAGCGGCGGCGAGAACTGCTCGCCGCGGGATGCCTCGGCCGCGACCTCCTTCGCAAGGGCGACGAGCTCGGCGATCACCTGAGCGGAGGTCAGCTGCTGGTTCGTGTAGCGGTTCATGATCTCGGCGATCCGCTCTGAGAACGCGCGCTGGCGCACGAGGTTGCCGCGCGACACCGCCATGCTCTCGTCGATCAGAGCGGCGCGCAGCGCCTCGATCGCGAGCTGCGGATTGCGGGCGCGCTGCACTTCGGCGGTGAACTCGGGGGTGAGCCGGTCCAGCGTGAGGCGCGGCATGCCCGCGGCCTCGTAGATGTCGATGACGTCGTTCGTCGCGGTGGCATCGGCGATCAGCGCGCCCAGCAGACGCTGGATGTCCTCGGGGATCGGCTGGTCGTTCGCCTGGCGGTCACGGGCGTCGTACTTCGCCATCCACACCCGCACCTCCTCGTAGAACGCGATCTCGTTGCGGAGCTCAGTGAGCGTGCTGCTGCCCGACGCCAGGGCCCACGCGCGCGCGAGCTGTCCGCTGAGCTTGCGGAACCGGGCGGCTGCGCCCGGCGCATCGTCGGCCGACGGCTGGTTGCGCTTCACATCGCGCAGGAACTCTGTGGCGCGGGTCGCCGCGCGCAGCAGCGCGCGCGGACCACCGGCGGCGAGGTCGGCCTGCCAGTCGCATCCGTGCAGCAGCATCCGGATCTGCTCGACGAAGCCGAGCGCCAGTTCGCGTGCCTCTTCCACGTCGCGGCCAACGGGCTTGCGCTCCCGATCGGTGACGGTGTACTCCTGCAAGGCCTGCGCGAGGTTGTCCGCGAGCGGCGCGTACGCGACGAGAAGGCCGTCCTGCTTGCCGCGGAACGTGCGGTTCACGCGCGCCAGGGTCTGCATGAGCAGCGCGCCTTTGAGCGGGCGATCGAGGTAGAGCGTGTGCAGGGGAGGGGCGTCGAAACCGGTCAGCATCATGTCCTTGACGATGACGAGTTCCAGTTCGTCGTCGGGGTCCTTCAGCCTGTCCTTGACGGCGGCGTTCGCCGAGTCACGGCGCACGTGCTTGCTGATCGGCGGCTGATCGGCGGCGGTTCCCGAATAGACGACCTTGATCCGTCCGGCATCCAGTGCATCCGAGTGCCAGTCCGGCCGCAGCGCGATGATCGCGTCGTACAGGTTCGCGCAGATCTCACGCGTGCCGCCGACGATCAGCGCCTTGCCGGGCCCGCCTATGAACGTGCGCATCGCTTCGCGACGCTTCTCCCAGTGCTCGACCAGGTCGGCGGCGAGGGCCTCGATGCGCTCGGGTGCGCCGTAGACGGCGTTGACGACGGCGACGGATGCCTCGAGGCGGGCGCGCTCGGTTTCATCGAGCCCCACAGTGAACTCATCCGCGGCGAGGTCGATGTCTTCGGGGCTGACGTCGCCGGCGAAGACCACCTTGATCAGGCGGGGCTCGAAGTAGACGGGGACGGTGGCGCCGTCGTCGACGGCCCGGGTGAGGTCGTAGATGTCGATGTCGTCGCCGAACACCTCGCGGGTGTCGCGTTCGGCGAACGAGATCGGGGTGCCGGTGAACGCGATGCGGGTGGCGTTCGGGAGGGCGCGCTGCAGGTGGTGGGCGTACCCGTCGAGGTCGTCGTAGTGGCTTCGGTGTGCCTCATCGACGATGACGATGATGTTGCGTCGGTCGCTGAGGAGCGGATGCTGCAGCCCGGCGTCCTTCTCGGCCTTGCTCAGCCCGAACTTCTGCAGGGTCGTGAAGTAGATGCCGCCGGTGTTGCGCGCCGAAAGTTCATCCCGCAGCTGGGTGCGGCTGGTCACCTGGGTGGGCTTCTCCGGCAGCAGCAGGCTGCGGTCGAAGGTCTGGAACAGCTGTCCGTCGAGTTCGTTCCGGTCGGTCACGACGACGATCGTCGGGTTCTTGAGCTTGGGATGCCGGGACGTGATATTGGCGTAGAGCTCCATCTCCATCGACTTGCCGGAGCCCTGCGTGTGCCAGACGACGCCGGCCTTGCCATTGGTCTCGACCGCCTGGATGGTCTTGCCCACGGCCTTGTTCACAGCGAAGTACTGGTGGGGTTTGGCGATGCGCTTGACGAGACCGTCGGCGCCTTCGTCGAAGGCGGTGAAGTTGCGGACGAGCTGCAGGAAGCGCTCCTGGTTGTACAGGCCCGACAGCGCGTCGTCGAGGGGCTGCACGTCCTCGCCGCCCTCGATGCGCGGCTGCTGCAGCGGGATGCCATCGTCGTCGACGTTCCACGGTGAGAAGTGGTTGAGCGGAGTGAACGGGGTGCCGTACTTCGCCTCCAGCCCGTCGCTCGCGAGCGTGAACACGCAGAATCGGAAGGCCATCGGAAGCTCGCGCAGGTAGGTCTGCAGCTGGTCGTAGGCGGATGCTGCGCCGACGCCGGCCTTCTTGAGCTCGAGGATGCTCAGCGGCATCCCGTTGACATACAACACGACGTCGAAGCGACGGTGCACTTCGCCGTGACTGGGGGTGGTCTGACGGATGGTGACCTGATTGACGGCGAGCCAGTCGTTCTCTGCGGGGTCGGTGCTGAGCAGCCGCAGCGTCGGGTTGTGCTCGACGCCGTCGTGGTCGAGGTAGGTGAGGCGGTACCCCGTGGTGAGGTAGCGGTGGATGCGGTGGTTCTCGGTGATCGCATCCTGCGAGGTGGGCGAGGCGATCTCGACGGCGGCCTGCTGCAGGTACTGGGCGGGCACGTTCGGGTTGAGGCGGCGCAGAGCCTCGAGCAGGCGCGGCCGGATCAGCAGCTCGTCCCAGCCGTCGCGCTCGCCGCTGCCCGGGGCGATCTGCTCGCCGCTGAGCGAGACCCAGCCGAGCGGCTCGGCGAGCGTGTCGAGAGCGCTCTGCTCCCACATGGACTCGGGGATGGCGGTCATGCGTCCGGCTCCTCGTCGTCCTCCTTGCGCAGCAGGCGCTCACCGAGACCGGTCAGCAGTTTTCCGGCGCCTGCGCGAGCGTTGTCGGCGGTGTCGCCGGCGAAGCGGCCGATCGCCTTAGCAGTGTCGACGGATGCTGCAGCGATGTCGTCACGCGCGTCGTCGGCAGCTTGCAGCCAGCGCTTCTCATCGATGGCATCACGCGCTTGCTCGATGCTGAGGCGAGAGTGGAAGTCGGTGATGCCGGCCGCGATCTCGTTACCGGCGCGAACGACTCTGTGGGACGCAAGCGGTGAGAAGAGCACCTTGGTGTTCGCACGGGCGGCGGCGGCGTCGATCCTCGCGAGCAATGACGCGGTGCTCTGCATGATGAGTGCCTTCCGCTTGTCGCGCGCTGCGCGCAGGCCGCGACGGTGCCGGTCCACTTCGCCCGGGTCGTCCGGCGATGCGTCGAGCACCCGGTCGATCTCGAGAATCGCTGTGGCGTCCTGCAGCTGGAAGCATCGTGCCAGGACGGCGAGCCATTCCTGCACGGTGGGTTCGGATGCCTCGGCGAGTTCAGCGAGGTCGCCCATCTTGGCGGTGCGCTCGAGTTTCTCGGCGAGCGCGTCGAGCTGCCGAAGGGCGTACGCCTGGGTGCTGGCGACGGTGGCGGTCGTGGCCTGCACCTTCGACCAGGTGACGTCGGAGACGAAGCCCACCTCTTCGCGGATCGTCATCGCCTCGTCGATGACGAGCTCGACGCCGATCATCTGGGCGAGTGCAGCATCTTTCTGGGCGCGCAGCACATCATCGACCTTCGCGTCGATCTTCGCCAGGTAGTCGATGATCTCGTCCATGGTCTGCTGCATCGCGACCTGGGCCATGATGCCTGCGGCGCCGGCAAGCACAGCCGGGTTGGTGAGCATCGCACCCGGTGTGCGCACGAACTCGAGGATGTGCTTGGTCTTGCCGTTCTTCATCACGATCGCGCGCGCGACGTCGCCCGAGGAGCCCTTCATCGGAGGAAGGTCCTTGAGCGCCTTGGTGGACTTCTCGGTGAGCTTGATCCAGCGCCCGGAGTTCTCGGCGATCTGCGAACCGGTCTGCACGATGTTCGCCGAACCGCCCATCGTCTTCCGCAGGGGCTGCAGTCCCAGATCGCGGGACTCGAGTCCTCGCGAGGTGAGGAACTGCTCGACTACGAGTGGCGGGCCGACCACCGCCACGCCGTCGCCGTCCGTGATGAGCTCGAGCTCGTGGTCGAGCAGTTCGAGTTCGTCGTTCTGGGTGCTGATCTCGTCGGTCACTTGCCGTCTCCAGATGTATCGGTGCCGTCGGCGAACACGAACTCGATCTTCGCGCCCGGCGACACGCTTTGGATGATTGAGGTGTAGAAGACCTTGGCCTGAGCGGTGAGCACGTCGTTGCTGTTCTTGACGTACTTCTCAGCGTTCCTGTCGCCGAGAATGCTGTTGGTCATCTTCGACTGGTTGGCTTCTTCAGCGAGCCAGCCGAGCACGTCGTTGCTCTTGATCGGGTCTTCGAACTCGGGCTTGCTGTTACCGATGAAGATGAACTTCGGGATCGATACGCGATAGGCGTTCTTCTTGCCCTCGACGGGATCGATCTTGACTTCCGAGCCCTCGATTCCGAGTTTCGCGTCGAACTTGTACAGAAGGTACGTCACTCGACTGCTAGCGGGAATCGCCAGGCCAAAGATCTTTCCATCCGTGCCCTCCTTCTGGATGCCCTCGATGTGCGCACTTGCCAGCACCACCTGCTGCTCAGGTACGACGAATTTGACGACCTCGGTGTTTTCCTTGACGGTGTTGCCACCGAAGATCGACGAGAACGCGACGGCGTTCATAGCCCCGCTCGCGAATGCAGCGACGATTCCGCCGATGAACAGCGCAGCGACGAGCAGCAGCGGCCAGATGAGGACACGTGCGCGGAAGAACTTCTTCATGGCGTTCAGCTTTTCTTGGAGGTCGATGTACAGCACTGGTGCGGAGGTGCGGGTGATCTGATCGGGTCGTCCATCGCGCACATATGCACTCAGTATTGTGGACGCAGTCACACCGGTGAGAACTGGGCGGGAGCAGAACGTACTGTCAGCCACCAGGCTTGCTGGACGCGGCTGGCGACGACAAGACCTTGACCAGGTCGACAACCTTCGACAACACGTCTTCTGGCGCTTGGCTCTGTGTCGTGGCAGTTCCTTCCCAGGCGTGGCCGAAGGCTCGCTTCGCGAATGCGATCTTGGCTGCCTCGGCGCCGTCGACGTTGGCGAGGAACGGCCCGAGGGCGCGCAGTTCAAGCTCTTGACGCTTGAAGCTCGTCGCACGCTGGGTGGCCTTGCTCCCAAAACGGAAGGCCACTGTTGCGATGCCACCGATACCGGCAGTGATGCTGAGTTTGAGAGCGAGAATCTGCCAGGGAAGGGGGTCCGTTGCGTGGCCGAACGCGAAGAGAAGGACGATCACGCCTCCGATGGTGGCTGCAAGACCAATGGCGTACGCAACATATGCTGCCTTCCTCTCCGCCGCCGAGTGCTCCTGAAACTGTCCTGCCAAGATGTCGCCGCCAGCAATGCTCGCGAGGTCCTCGGTCGTGGCTCGTAGAGCCGAGACGGCGTCACGATCCACTTCGGCCATCGCCGCCGCCTCCGAGATCGTCGTCAGATGGGGCTGAGCGAGCTGATCGAATTTGGCCTCCTGCTCTTGCAACCAATTTCGAAGAGTCTTTTCTCGTGCTGTCTGCGCCGTAATGAACGAGTCGTTATTGGCAGTCAGCGCATCGCTGAGACGAGATTCGTCATTATCAATCCTGGCCTCGAGCTGGGTGAGTGACGCTTGAGCGGCGGTTGTTGCGTCGATGAGGGGAGCTTCTCTGGCCTGTGCATCCGAGATTGCGTCAGTGAGCTTGGTCGTCAGCTGTTGACGGCTGGCCTCCAATTCGCGCGCGTAATCCTGTAGCGCGCGAGTGACAGCTCCTCGCGCTGCGGGGCTCCCCACGCTCCTGGGAACGGTCGCAAGCTGCGCTCGAACGTTGTCGGCGTATGCCAGTGCCTGTGTCAGATACTGCGGCTGAGTTGGATTCGCCGCGTAGTTGTTGAGCGATGACGTCACATTTGCAAAGTGCGCATTGGCATTGTCCAGCGCAGCCGTCGTCGCGAAATCGACATCGATGCTCTCTCTTAGCGAATGGGCCGCCAACAGGAAATTGAACAAATCGTCAACAGTAGTCCGCGTCGCGCTTTCGGCCTGCGGATCAATGGATCGCAGTGTGTCTGTCGCCTTTTCGATCGCGGGCCATAATGCGTGAGCTCGAAAGAGGTCGGAGCGGTCAGACATGAGTCACTTCTCCTTTCGCCCGCGGAACAGGCATGGTCGACGTGCTTGGTGTTCGACTGGTCCGGACGTGGGTGGCGGCGGAGCCCAGATTTCTGAAGCGGACAGGCCCAGGCCGTTCTGGTACGCACTGATTCCGGTCATTGCACGTTCAAGACGAATCCAGGGTGTGGTCAGTTCCTTGTCCTGCGCCGCTCGCTCCTTCAACCGAGTGCTGTGGAGTGCGCGTTTGCGCGCGTAGTCGTACTCGCGGAGCACACGCCACGGGTCCTCGCGAACCAGGTCGCTGCGTCCGTATCGCCCTGCTGCGACCAGCACGTTGAAGCGTTCTGTACCGACGGATGAGGCGTGCAATGCGGTGAGCTCGGCTACGATCATCAGCACGGCGACGGCACCCGCCCACCATCGCAGGGCGACACTTTCGGACGCTGCTCCGACGGTGTTCAAGGTAACGGCCACGACGCCAGAGAGTGCAACGAGGATCCACATCGGGGTGACTCCGCCAATACCGATACGGCGTCTCGCCTCATGCGCTTCGACCATGATCCGTGCTTCCGTGACGCGAGCTGCGAGCTGGCGACGCTCGGAGGAGTCGATCTCGCCATCATGTTGCTCAAGTGCTTCGGCGAACCTTGCGCGCCAATACTTGGCGGAGGAGGGAGAGCCATGCACGGCCTGGGAACGGCCGGCGAGCCAAGGGGGAATCGTCTTGACCGCCCACAGAAGGATGAGGACGAAAACGACCACGCCAACGGTCCACTGACCGAACACCGGCTCGATGAGTTGCTTGAAATAGTCCATGGTCAGAGCACCCCTGAGGCAACAGCTTCGATGTCACGGACTTGAAGTTCACCGGACATGAGCTTGGGGAGCAGCGTGTCGCGGGTGGCGGCAAGCGAGCGGTTCTCCAAACTGACGGCGACGATTGTTTCGTATACGGGCTCGGCTTCGCGCTGGAAAACTTTGGCGGCCGACCCGATCGGAACCATCGCCGTTTTGCGTTGTAGGTCGCTCTTGTTCAAATGGATGACGGTTGTAGCGGACTTTTCCTTCTCGACCTCCTCAAGAGGTCGCCGGATAGCCTCGCGCACAAGCGCATTACCGAATTGCGTATGTGTGAACATGCACACCCGTTGGTTGAGCAGTCCCGGTTTGCCGAGCCAGATCGTGGGACGGAACTCCGCGTCCATCCCGACCACTACGTCACCAGCTTCGACAACCGTCTCGCGAGGACGCTGCTCCGTCGTCCAGACTTGGGATTCATACGTCTTCAGGTCGCGGATGCGAATCAGCGGGCGCCCATCACCTGGCTCGCTGAAGAAGCTACCGCCGAATGGCTCTCCAAACGTGACATCGAATTCGTCAAGGAGGCCAACCTCCTTGGCATCTTGGGCGACTGCACTCCGGTACGTCGACGTGAGTAGTCCGTCGGCGGTCACGGCGAGGCGGGCGTTTGCGGCGGTCTTTTCGGCCAGAGCAACCAGGACCCCGGCGCTTGACTGCCTCTCGGGGGGAGGCAGCAGATCAACCTCCAACGCTCGGATGTCGGCGACGTTCAGATGGTGCACTGTCGAGCCTTCCGCCTTGACGAGAAGTTCGGCTTGCATCTTGGGGGAGCGCAGCAAGTAGTAGAGAAAGCGACTTGATGTCACGGCGAGATCGGGCCTGAGAATAACGGTGCGCTGGCCGGGGGCGACATGAGCGGAGTCTGGGAGTCTGACCACTGGCCCGACAGGTGCCTCTCGCGCGAGCAGCAGGTCTCCAGGCTGGGGACGCAGGCGCCGCGTCCATGTGTTGAAAGTCTCACGCGAGATTCGTCGTGCTTCGCTGAAGTCGATGCGATGGTCGCGCATTGCAGGGGTTCCAACGGCGAAGTACTCACCTGACTCATCGATCGGCGCGGTCTTGTGCTCGCAGTCGACGACATGAGTGCATGCTTCGTCGAGCCTCACGACACCCTCCCCAGCTGCTCGCGCACGACCGCGGCCAGGCGCTCGGACTCCTCGAACTGGGCGAAGAGCTCGCCCTTCAGCCGCTCGAGCTTCTGCTCGATGGGCTCGCCGTCGTCCTCCTCGGGAGGGGCGCCGACGTAGCGGCCGGGGGTGAGTGCGTAGTCGGCGGCCTTGATCTCGGCGAGAGTGGCGGAGTAGCAGAAGCCGGGGATGTCGGTGTACTCGGAGGGAGCCGTTTCGGCTCGCTCCGCTCGCTCAACGCGTTTCGTCTCGTCGCTGCGCTCCTGGCTCAACGACCGGGGGGTCTCAATCCCGCGCCAGGCGTGGTAAGTGTGGGCGATGCGGGCGATGTCCTCATCCGACAGGGCTCGCTCGGCGCGGTCGACCATGTGGCCGAGGTTCCGGGCGTCGATGAACAGCACCTGGCCGGTGCGGTCGATCGGACCCGTCTTGTCCTTCGCGAAGAACCACACGCACACCGGGATGCCCGTCGAGCGGAACAGCTGCGTGGGCAGGGCAACCATGCACGAGACCAGGTCTGCCTCGACGATCTGCGCGCGGATCTGACCCTCGCCGCCCGAGTTCGACGACATCGAGCCGTTGGCCATGACCACACCCGCCGTGCCGCCGGGCGCGAGCTTGGAGAGGATGTGCTGGATCCACGCGTAGTTCGCGTTGCCCGCCGGCGGCACGCCGTAGCGCCACCGCGGGTCGGACTCGTTGCGTGCCCAGTCCTTGATGTTGAACGGCGGGTTCGCCATCACGAAGTCGAACTGCACGTCGGGGTGCAAGTCGCGCGCGAAGGTGTCGCCCCAGCGCGGCCCCAGATTACCGCTCAGCCCGTGGATGGCCAGGTTCATCTTCGCCATGCGCCAGGTGCGCTCATTCAGCTCCTGCCCGTACACCGAGATGTCCGAGCCTTCGCCGTGATGGGCATCGATGAACTTCTCGGCCTGCACGAACATGCCGCCCGAACCGCACGCCGGGTCATAGACGCGTCCGTGCGTCGGCTGCAGCAATTCGACCAGCACGCGCACCACGCCGGCCGGCGTGTAGAACTCCCCACCCCGCTTGCCCTCGGCCGCCGCGAACTTCTCCAGGAAGTACTCGTACACCTCCCCGAGCAGGTCACGCGCCCGACGCCCGTCGGCGCCGCCCTGGCCCTGCCCGGCGAACCGCGCGGAGTTGAACAGGTCCACCAGCTCGCCGAGCCTGCGCTGATCGACGTTGTCGCGATTGAAGATGCGGGGCAGCGTGCCGCTGAGCTGCGGGTTCGCCTGCATCACGGCATCCATCGCCTCATCGATCAGCAGACCGACAGACTTCTCCGCCTCGCCCAGTGCCGGACCCAGCCCCTTCGCGTTCTCGGCGAGGAACGACCACCGCGCGTTCGCCGGCACCCAGAACACGCCCCGACCGGTGTACTCGTCGGTGTCGTCGATGAGCTCGGCGATCTGCTCGGTGTCGTAGCCGTCCGCGCTGAGCTCGTCGCGGATCTGCTCGCGGCGCTCGCCGAAGGCATCCGACACGTACTTCAGGAACACCAGGCCGAGGATCACGTCCTTGTACTGCGATGCGTCCATCGATCCGCGCAGCTTGTCGGCGGCTTTCCAGAGCGTGTCCTTCAGCTCCTTCATCGTCGACGGCGCGGTGCCGGCCTTCGTACGTGCAGCCATCAGCGGCTCCCTTCGGGGTGGGTGGGGTCAGGGTCAGCGGTCAGGGCGCCCGCGACGACGGCGTCGGTGACCAGCCGTTCGAGTTCGGCCAGATCGGATGCTCTGCGTTCAGCATCCCGTCGGGCACCGACAATCTCTGTGAGCGCCGTGCGGAGCACAGTGCGCTGGCCGGTCGGAATGCGGCGCAGGAGCCAGCGCCTGAGTGGCAGGGCATCCGTGAGCGCATTGACGTCGGCGGCCACGACCTCGGGCGCGAGCGTCTCGTCGTTGAGACGCAGCACACGTGCCGGATACTCGACGACGCTCGACCCGTCGGCATCGACGACTGCCGCCGGATGCGCCCCGGACAGCACGATGACGTCGCCGGCGAGCGTCAGCTGCGCCCGGGGGTATGCCGTGGCGAGTCTCATGCGGTCGATGCGACGATCCGACGCCTCGTGCGCCAGCACCTCGCCCCGCCCGATCACCGGGTAGCCGTCGTCCGCTGCGGTGTCGGCTGGCTCGAGGCGGATGCCGGGGATCAGTCGCGCCTCGCGGGCCTGAAGGGCATCGCCCAGCATCACGTGGGGTGCCGGGGCGGGAGTCGCTGCTCGAAGAGCGGGAAGTGACGGCGGATCGGGCAGATCGCCGAGCTTGCGGTCGACGAGCGCCGCGAGCTCGGAAAGTCCACGGCCGGTCGTGTGCGGGGGCAGGCCGGGCTCGACGAGCGATCCCTCAGCGGCGATCAGAGCCGAGGTGCGGACGAACCGCACGAATCGGAACGCATGCGCGAGCGCATCCCGGGCGGACCCGAGAGACACGGTCAGATCGCTGACGAGGTCTCGCACCCGCGTGTCGGTGAGCGCGATTCCACGAAGGTCGCCGACGACCGTGAACCTCTCGCCCAGCGGTGCGCCGCCCTGCGGGCCGCCGACCACCCACACGGCGAGGGACTGCCGTACTGCCGACGGGACGAGTCCTGCGGGCAGGCGGACGATGCCGCGCACGCGTCCGGAGCGCAGCAGGACGTCGCGTGAGACGGCGGCTGCACCCGTGAGCGGCTCCGTCAGCATCGTGTCGGGGCCGACGACGACGAGCCGCTGATGATCGCTGAGCTCGACCACCAGATCCTCGAGCTGAGCGAGATCCGCTGCGGTATCGGGGCCGTGCATACGAGCGAGCCAGACTGCGGGCACCTCGGGTGCAGGTGGTCTGGTGGAGAGCATCGCAGAGTGATCTTGGATGATCAGGCGTCGGCGGAGCTCGCGGCTCTCAGCAGGCACATGCAGGGCCGCCTCGTCACCGCACCGCGCTGCGGTCGCATCGAGAAGAGCGCGGGCGTCGAGAGCGCCCGGCGCAGCGGCCAGCACGACCTGCTCGTCGTCGGCGACGGCCTGGGCCAGCAGAGCAACCAGCTGAGTGCCTTGAGCGTTGATCATGCCCGAGGCGCCTGTTCTCGCCGACGCGGTGCCCTGGGCGCGCAGCGCGTCGGCGGCGCCGGCGGGGGAGTAGGCGGCATCGATCAGCGTCTCGACATAGGCGGGCAATCCGGAGTCGGCCGGGAGCGCCGCGACCTCGTGACGGAGTGAGGTGTCGTCGGGATCGGCCTGCGCCGCACGATGCGGCAGATCGCCCTGTGTCAGTGGCACACCGTCGAGCACGCGCAGGGCGAGCAGGGCCTCGATGGTCGCGCGATACACGCCATCCGGCATCGCGGACTCGGCCGCGAACGCGAACGCCGCGGCGTCGGCGACAGCATCCGGATTGTTGCCGTGCGCGGTGTCGGCGAGCCAGGCGGCGATCTCCGAAGCATCGAAGAGTTCCTGATCCGAACGCGCGCTCACGGGCAAGGGGAAAGCCCCGTCGCCGGCGGCGAACCGCTTGCGCCACATCGACACGACAGGACGACGGACGCGAGCGAGCGCTGCGATCTGCGGCAGCGAGATGAGCGGACGCGCCGGAGCGACGATGCCGCTGCTGTGCGGACCGTCATCGCTTCTGTTCGTGCTCATGGGTCTGACGATATTGGGCATCGCTCGATGGATGGCAAGCACACGCTGATAAGGGCGCTTATCGGTGTCCAGCGCTTCTCGTTCGTCCATCTCGATCTAGCTTGTGATCCGCGGGTCATGACGCCGCAACGGCGGGCGGGTGGCTGGGGACTTCGTGAGGGACCCGCCCGCCGTCACCTCAGACAACCGTCACAGAGAACAGGAGAACCAGATGTCCGAGAACGACACCTCCACGCCCGATCTGCCGGCGGCGGTCACCCGACCGAAGCGATCGACGGCGCGCAACGCCATCCTGGTCGGGGCCGCGGCTGCAGCTGCGATGGCGGCGGTCGTGACGATCGCGGTCATCGTCAGCCGCCCGAGCGCCATCGAAGTTGCAGGCGAGACCTGTGCGGGGTCGAAGCCGCTCGATGCGTTCCTCGCAGAGGCCCGGGCCACAGCATCCGCCACGCCCGCTCCTGACCCGCGTGAGACCGAAGCCGACGATGCGCTGGCCGAGCTCTTCGCCGGCGTCGTGTCCGTCGAAGACGACGGCAAGACCCTGATCGTCAACACGAAGCCGAAGGACGACGACCCGCTCGGAGTCACGAGCCTCGCGCTGGAGTGCGTGTACGAGCAACTCGACGTTCCCACGAGGATCACCGAGCGCATCGGCGCCACCCGCAGCCTCGACGGGCGACAGGAAGGCGACTGGAAGGGCTTCACCGCGTCGTGGAGCTACCACCCCGACAGCGGCGCCAACCTCATCATCGTCGAGAACTGACCCCCACTGGCATCCCACCCATCACAGTAAGGAAACCACCATGTCCATCCCCACTCCGCCTCCTGCCCCCTCCGGCCAGCCCGGGCCGACGACTCCGCCGGCTTATGAGTACCCGACATCGCCGAGCACCTCGTCCGACGCGGGCAAGCCGTTTCTCGTCACCTGGCTGCTGTCTCTGCTCGTCGGCGTGTTCGGCGTCGACCGCTTCTATCTCGGCAAGATCGGCACCGGCCTGCTCAAGCTGTTCACGCTCGGTGGCCTCGGTGTCTGGTGGCTCGTCGATCTGATCGTCATCCTCGCCGGCGGGATGCGCGACAAAGCAGGACGCCCGCTCGACGGATACGACAAGACCAAGCTGGTCGCGTGGATCGTCACGGCGGCGGTGATTCTCGTCGGCGGCATCAGCGGGGCCGTGAACGCAAGCACGAACGCCGCGCGGGACCTGCCCGCGACCTCGTCGACACAGCCACAGGAGTCGAAGGCCGATCAGCCCGCGGCCGCGACTGAGCCGAAGAAGATCGAGAAGCCTGCTGAGCCGACCCCCGGCGCCGCAGCAGCCTCCTGGGCGAACGGCAAGTTCGGCACCTTCGCTCCCGTTCAGCTGTCGGGCACGGGAGACACGGTGATCGATCTGCCCGCAGGTGCAACAGGCGGGATCGTCGTCGCCACGCACACCGGCAATCGCAACTTCGCGGTCACCGTGCTCGACGCGAACAACGGGTCGACGGGAGAGCTGCTGGTGAACACGATCGGTGCTTACAGTGGCGCGACCGCGTGGGGGATCAGCGCGCTCGGCAACGGCGTCAAGCTGCAGGTCATGGCAGACGGTGCCTGGACGTTCGACATCCGTCCGATGGGAGATGCGCCGCTCGTCGCAGCGGCCGGCACCGGCGATGCGGTGTTCCTCTACGAAGGCGGGGCGGCCTCGCTCGCAGCGACGCACGCGGGCTCGCGCAACTTCGTCGTGCAGGAGGAGACCGGCAAGGCCTTCAGCATGGGGCTGCTCATCAACGAGATCGGGGCGTACAACGGGACCGTGCCGCTGGCAGCAGGCCCGTCGGTGATTACCATCACCGCTGACGGTGCGTGGACGCTCGCCGTGAAGTAGAGGCCGGCAAAGATTCGGCGCCGTTGGGTTGCACCCAGCGGCGCCACGCTCTCACAATGATCGGATGAGGACTCGACTGACTGACGACCAGGTGCGACAGATCCGGGATGAGTTCAAAGGGGGCAGGTCGCAACGCGAACTCGCTGAGACGTTCGGCGTCAGACAGAACACGGTGTCGAGCATCGTGACGGGTCGAACTCGCCAGGCCGCGGGCGGGCCGATCTCACGTGGAACTGCTGCGAAACTGAGTCAGGCTGATGTGATCGCGATGCGCGCCGAAGCTGCGTCAGGAGTACCACTTCGGGATCTGGGTGAGAAGTTCGGTGTCTCAGTTCAGATGGTCTCGAATGTAACCACGGGCCGGGCGTTCCCCGACCTACCAGGGCCCACGGCGGTAAGGGCGCCCGCCCGAGCACGGCGGCTAAGCGCGGAACAGGTCAGCGAGATAGTGAAACGTTCGGCGGCCGGCGAGCCGCGTGCGGCGCTAGCGTCCGCCTTCGGTGTGTCCATTTGGACCATCGATTCAGTACGACGACGTGCCACGCAAGGAACAGGCGGCGGAGCGGGCGCTTCGTTCTCCCGCCACGACGTGCGGGCGATGCGTCAGAAGTATCAACAGGGTGCTACTCAGCGCGAACTCGCAGCGGACTTCGACACGAGCCAGCAGATGGTCAGCAACATCGTGCGAGGTGTCATGTACGCGTCGTATGGTGGACCACTCTCCGGGAACGGCCGCCGACGGTTCAAAGCCGATCAAGTCCAGCGGATCCGTGAGGCAGCGCGCGTCGGGCTTGACTCCCGCTCGCTCGCCGAACAGTACGACACGACGGACGTGATCATTCGGCAGGTGATTGATGGATCGACCTACCCGTTGAAGGCGGCGACTGATCTCCAATGACTGCGAACGAAGGCGCCGTCGGACACTATTCGACGGCGCCGCCGCTCCCATCTGATCGGCTGACCGGCGCGGAACGACGGATGCCCCGGGATCGAGGACGATCCCGGGGCATCCGCGCTGACGGGTTCGGCGACCCGCTGGCTTTCGTCGTCAGCTCTTGGACTGGCCGTACGAGCCGAGCTGGTGGGTGGACTCGATCACGCGGGCCGCCATGGCGGTCTCGGCGATCTTGCCCCAGGCGCGCGGGTCGTACTGCTTCTTGTTGCCGACCTCGCCGTCCACCTTGAGCACGCCGTCGTAGTTCTTGAACATGTAGTCGGCGATCGCACGCGTGTACGCGTACTGGGTGTCGGTGTCGACGTTCATCTTGATGACGCCGTTGGCGACGGCCGTGGCGATCTCCTCGTCCGACGAGCCGGAGCCGCCGTGGAAGACCAGATCGAGCGGGTTCCTGCCGGTGCCGTACTTCGCGGCGACCTGAGCCTGGATGTCGCCCAGCAGCTCGGGGCGCAGCTTGACGCCGCCCGGCTTGTAGACGCCGTGCACGTTGCCGAAGGTGAGGGCGGCGATGTAGCGGCCCTGCTCGCCCAGGCCCAGCGCCTGCACGGCCTGGTCGACGTCGCCGAAGGTGGTGTAGAGCGCCTCGTTGGAGCCCTCGTGCGCGACGCCGTCCTCCTCGCCGCCGACGACGCCGATCTCCACCTCGAGGATGGCGTTGATCGCCTTCATGCGGGGCAGCAGCTCCTTGGCGATCTCGATGTTCTCAGCGAGCGGCACGGCCGAGCCGTCCCACATGTGCGACTGGAAGATCGGGTTGCGTCCGGCCTTGACCTCCTCCTCGGAGGCGGCGATGAGCGGCTCGACGAAGCCGGCCAGCGCGTCCTTCGGGCAGTGGTCGGTGTGCAGCGCCACGGTGATGGGGTAGTTCTTGGCGACCTCGGTCGCGAAGCGCGCGAAGGCGAGGGCACCCGTGGCACGGCCCTTGACGGTGTGCCCGGCGAAGTAGTCCGCGCCGCCGGTGGTGACCTGGATGATGCCGTCGGAGCCGGCCTCGGTCAGACCCTGCAGCACAGAGTTGATCGTCTGCGAGCTGGAGACGTTGAAAGCGGGGTACGCGAAGCCACCGGCCTTCGCGCGGTCGAGCATCTCTGCGTACTGTTCCGGAGTGGCGACGGGCATGGATTCTCCTGCTTCTGATGTGCGGGGGTCATGCTCACTCTATCCGCGCGGATGCCGGTTCTTCTCGGCTGTTTCGGGGCGTCGGGGCGCGGATCTTGAAGACCTGTTAAGAACGTCGAATCCTTCGTCGGGAAAACGGGAAAACTCGCCTGTTCCGCACGGCCGGATCACTAGGCTGACCGCATGGTGAGCCTTACAGCCGATCTCAGCCCGCTTCGTCCCGACCGCAACCTCGCGATGGAGCTGGTCCGCGCGACCGAAGCGGCCGCGATCCGGGCGGTGCCCTTCATCGGCCGCGGCGCCAAGGAGGCGGCCGACGGCGCCGCCGTCGACGCCATGCGCGCGTTCCTCGGCACGGTCGACTTCCGGGGCCGTGTCGTGATCGGCGAGGGCGAGAAGGACAACGCCCCGATGCTGTTCAACGGCGAGGAGGTCGGCACCGGCGTCGGGCCCGAGTGCGACATCGCGGTCGACCCGATCGACGGCACCTCCCTGACTGCGGCGGGCCGCCAGAACGCGCTGTCCGTGCTCGCGGTCTCCGACCGGGGCTCGATGCTCGACGCGTCCAGCGTCTTCTACATGGACAAGCTCGTCACCGGCCCCGCGGGCGTCGGCGTCGTCGACATCCGACTGCCCATCGGCGAGAACATCCGCCGCCTCGCCAAGGCGCTCGACAAGCCGGTCGAGGAGATGGTCGTCTCGGTGCTGCACCGGCCGCGTCACGAGCAGCTGATCCAGGAGATCCGGGATGCCGGCGCCGGCACCCGGCTGATGAGCGACGGCGACGTCGCAGGAGGCATCAACGCCGCTCGTCACAACGCCCGCACCGACATGTGCGTCGGCATCGGCGGCAGCCCGGAGGGCATCGTCACCGCGTGTGCGATCAAGGCGCTCGGCGGGCACATCCAGGGCATCCTCTGGCCGCGCGACGACGAGGAGCGCCAGCGGGGCATCGACGCCGGGCTGAAGATGGACACGGTCTACGAGGCCGACGACCTCGTCAAGGGCAACAACACGATCTTCGTCGCCACCGGCGTGACCGACGGCCAGCTGGTCCGCGGCGTGCGTCGCGAGGGACGCTATCTCTACACGGAGAGCATCGTGCTGCGTTCCGCCTCGGGCACGCTGCGCCGCATCACGTCCGACCACCTCGTGTCGAAGTGGCTGTGAGCACGACGAGGTAACGTTCTGACCGCGGTGGCCCGCCCATCCCGCGATTCCCAGCCGCGGCTGGCACAATGAGTGTGGATCCGGCGCCCTCAGCGCGCTGGAGTTGGTCAGAACAGGAGAGCTCGGGATGTCAGCGAGCGAGCAGTCCGAGAAGCAGAGCAGCGCTCAGCACATCACCACGAAGACCGGTCGTATCCTGCGCGTCACCGATGAGCAGCTCGCTGCAGCCGCCGCGGCGAAGGCCGCGGCCAGTGCCATTCCGGATCCGGCCCGCCGCAAGGACGTGCTGTTCCGCGTGCGTCGCGAAGAGGGCCACGAGCTCAGCTCGTGGTGGATGATCGGCGCCTTCCTGCTGACCGCGAGCATCGTCGTCGCCCTGCTGTCCGGAGTGCCCGGCGGCGCCTGATCCCGTGGGGCGCTGAGCCCGCCGCCTGCATGAGCGAGCGTCAGCGAGACGACGTGGAGCGCCGTGCGCCAGGTCGGTCAGGCGACCGCTCGCTGCGGGGCGGATGCCAGCGGCGCGGAGAGCGGGATGCTGAGCGCGGCGCCCAGTGCGTGCACGTCCGGTGCCCCGGCCAGACGCGCGGCGTCGATCACGATCTGCGCGCAGGCCCGCGCATCCGCCAGCGCGTCATGGTGCGGGAAATCGCCGAAGCCCGCCGCGGCAGCCGCCTTGGGGAGCCGGTAGGAGTCGAGGTCGTAGGTCTTGCGGGCCACCGCGAGCGAGCACAGCGACCGGTACGGCGGGGCGTCGATGCCCGTCGCCTCGCAGGCGCGGCGCAGCACGTTCATGTCGAAGCCGGCGTTGTGGGCGACGAGCACGTCGGCACCGGCGAATGCGCAGAGCCTGCCGATCTGCTGAACCCAGGTGGCGGCATCGACGACGTCGTGGGCGTAGAGCCCGTGGATCCTGGTGTTCCACTCGTTGAACTCGTCGTGGCCTGCAGGCGGGCGGATCAGCCAACCGGTCTGCGCGACGACCTCGCCGTCGCGCACGCGGACGAGTCCGACGGAGCAGGCGGAGGCGGGGCTGGAGTTCGCCGTCTCGAAGTCGATCGCGGTGAAGTCCAATGGCACGGTCCCACTCTCGCGCCGACGTCGGCGCCGACGTCGCAGGCTCGCCGTAGGCTGAGCGATATGAGTGACGTGCGAGCGACTTCCTTCGGATCCGAGGCCGACACCTACGAGGCTTCGCGGCCGGACTACCCCTTCGAGGCGGTCGCCTGGATGCTGGAGAAGCTGCCGCACGGAGCGCGGAGGATCGCGGACGTGGGAGCCGGCACGGGCAAGCTCACCCGGGTGATCGCGGATGCTCCGGATGCGCAGGTCGTGGCGGTGGATCCGGATGCGGCGATGCTGGCCAAGCTGCGCGACACCGTCCCCGGCGTCCCGACGTACGTGGGCACGGCCGAGTCGCTGCCCCTGCCGGATGCGAGCCTGGACGCCGTGGTGCTCGGGCAGGCGTGGCACTGGGTGGACCCGGAGACGGCATCCGCCGAGATCGGCCGCGTGGTGCGACCCGGCGGGACCCTCGGGCTGATCTGGAACGCGCGCGACAACCGCGTCGACTGGGTGCGCCGCTTCACCGCCATCATGCACGCGAGTGCCGCGGAGGAGATGCTGGATGCCGGCGGCCCGACGGTCGCCGCACCGTTCGGCGAGCTGGAGACGGGGCGCTGGGAGTGGGTGCGGCCCATGACACGCGCGCAGCTGCACCGCATGGCTGATTCGCGCAGCTATCTGATCACGGCCTCCGAGCAGGAGCGCGCGAGCATCCATGAGGGCATGGACGCCCTGTTCGACGAGCTGGGCGTCGCTGGCGAGGACACGATCGACCTGCCGTATGTGACGACGGCGTTCCGGGCGCGACGCCGTGACTGAACCCATCCGCGCCGTCTTCTTCGACCTGGACGACACTCTGGTCGGAGATGGCGCCGTCGACGCCGCGCTGCTCGCCATCGACGAACTCGCCGCGCGGCATCCTGATCTCGACACGGACGCGATGCGCACGGCGAATGCCACGGTGTGGAGCGGATGCTGGGCATCACAGGGTGAGCAGTGGATGCGCGGCGAGCTGGAGGACGATGCGCTGACGCGAGAGGTGTGGCGGCGCACGCTGTCCGGCGCCGGTGCGGGCGCGGAACTTGTGGATGAGGCGGTGCACCTGCATCTGGCAGCGGAGCGACGCACGTTCACCCTGTTCGACGACAGCCGCGACGTGCTCGTGGAGCTGCGTCGACGGGGCATCCCGATCGGGCTGATCACCAACGGGCCCTCGACGTTCCAGCGCGAGAAGCTGCGCACCGTCGGGATCGACGGGCTGTTCGACGTGGTCGTCGCCTCGGGGGACATCGGAGTGCTGAAGCCGGATGCCGAGATCTTCCGCCATGCGCTCCATCGGGCCGGAGCGGCCTCGACCGCTTCGCTTCACGTCGGCGACAGCTTCCCGGCCGACGTCATGGGCGCTGTCGGCGCGGGGCTCTCCGCGTTCTGGCTGAACCGCGAGCGGATCGCGGCGCCGCAGGACGGCCCGCGGCATGTCGAGGGCGACTCACTGCGATCGGTGCTGGAGCTGGTCGGCTGACCCGCCTGCGTCGGGAGGCTCAGGAGCGGGGGAGGATGTCTTTCTCGAGGTCCCGGACCTGCCCGATGTAGCCGCCATCCGGCACCCGCACGCAGCCGTCCTTGATCGTGATGCCGAGCTGCATCTCGTCGGCGCCGTACCATTTCCCTCCGACGGAGCCGCCGCCGGTCTTGACATCCAGCGTGACATCGTCCCGAGTGAAGCGTCCCATGGGCTTGGCCGGATCGATCTTCACGTCGCGATAGGCGTCCGTGGGCTTCCAACCCGACGCGTCGAGCTGCTGCACGAGAGCGTCGAAGGCGGATGCGAGGTCGGAACCCGCTTTCGCCGCGATCCCGGCTCGGTAGGACACGCCGGGAGCCGGCTCGCTCTGGCATCCGTCGACATGGCCCTTCGCGGTGGCCTCGTCGACTCCGGCCGCGTGCAGCGAGTCGAGGACATCCTGAGCAGCGGAGTCGATCGTCGCCGCCCTCGCCTCGAGTTCGGCCCTCGGATCGGCGGGCGTGACGGAGCATCCGCCGAGGAGCAGAGCGAGAATTCCCACAGCACCCATGATTGCCGATCTCCTCATGGCGCCAGGCCCGTCTGCGATTGCCCGGGAACCTGGGAGGTGGGGTCGCGGTCCCACTCGGGGTCGATGGGATCGCCCCACCACGGGTCGTACGACTGCGATGCGCTGTTCGTGTCGTCGCCGTGACCGTCGACGATGCGGCCCAGGTTGTACAGGGATTCGCTGTCCCGGTCGTAGTACCGCGAATGGTCGTCGAAGTTCGGCCCCCATCCGCGCTGGGGTGATTCCGCTTGAAAGCGATGCGCCCCGAAATCCTCGGACGACGGATCCATGCCCAGACCGGTGTCGAAGAACTGGTCCTTGCGCACCCAGCCCTCATCCCCGAGGAACGCGACGAAGTCACGGCTGTTGCGGCCGTCGTACACATGGTCGGCGCCGACGCTGAAGTCGGATGCGTGATCTGCCGGTCCGGTCCCCGGGCTGCCGATCAGCGCGATGTCGTCGACCGCGAGACCGTGGTCCGTCGCCGCGTAGGACGTCGTCGTCGAACCGTAGCTGTGGCCGATCGCCGTCATGTGCGCCGGATCGTGAGCGCGCGACGCGCGAAGCCCGTCGACTGCGGCGGCGAGACGAGCGCCGCCGTCCGCCGCACGATCCTCCGAGGGGACCTCGCCCCACTCGAGAAGGTCACCGGCAGGTGTGTCGTAGCCGAGCCAGAACATCGTCGCCACGCTCGATCCGTCGCCGTTGAAGCGCGCGCTCTCGTACAACCGGGTCGCCTCGTCCACGCCGCCTGGGGCGTCATCCATCTCGGTGCGGATGCCCGGCACCTGCACGGAGACGTCGTCGGCCGTGTCCAGGTCGCCGACGGCGATCGCCACCCGGCCGTCACCGCCGAACGCGTCCGGGTCATACAGCCACAGCTGTCCACCCGGTCTGTCGTCGGTGCCGGGGACGACGTATCCGTCCGCGTGCTCCAGCGCCGTCCGCGTCGCGCGGGCGTTGGCGAGCCGTTGCTTCTCCTCGGGAAGAAGAGTGCCGTCGCGCTCCTTCATCTCCAGCTCTGCGAGATCGGCGTCGAGGCGCAGCCTGTTGGCGGCGTCGCGCGCCGAAGCCGGGAGGCCGTCGGCGCTGCCGAGCTGATCCGGGTAGGCCGCGATCAGGGCGTCCCGCTCCGCCTCCGTCAGGCTGTTCCACCACGCGTTCATCGCCTTGGGTCCGTCTGCGGCGGACGGCTTCCGCCCGATGGCGCCGAGCGCCAGTGCGCTGATGCCGCCGGTCGGCGAGCTCGCCTCGGCGGCGGTGTCGGCACCGGTGAAGAGCTGCACCAGGAACTGCTCGTTCTCCGTGACGCGCCGTTGCAGGTCGGTGATGTCGGTCGTGATCCCCGCACGACGGTTGGTCAGCGCGCGTGCGCGCTCCTGCAGGGCGGCGATCTCGGCCTCCGCGACTTCGCCGGCAAGGTTCACATCCGTGATGAGGTCGGCGCGCTCGCGATGGTACGAAGTGATGTCGCTGCTGATCGTGGTGTGATCGCTCTGCAGGGTCCGCAGCTGGTCGGCGAACACGTCGACACCGCGGGCGACCCGCTTGAGCGTCTCTCCCATCGGCTGGTGCCGCTGCGCGAAGTTCTTGGCGTGGTCGCCATACGCCTCTGCGGCCTTGCCTGCCCAGTACCACTTGGACTCGGCGAGGAGCAGCGCCTCCTCGGAGAACTCCGTGAGGCGGACGGCGCCGCTCAGCAGCGAGGTCGCGAGAGACTCGGAGCCGGCCGGATCGCCCTCAGGGCGGTCGACAGGGTCGATCACAGCGGGGATGTTGATCGTCGTCGTCATCCCGCACCGCCTCCGAGCGCAGCCATCCGGCGAGCGACCTCGGCGTCGAGATTCTCGTACGAGACCCCGGTCTCGCGCAGTTCATCGGCGTACACCTCGGAGGAAGTCTTGGCCTGGAGCGCGATCTTCTCCCACGAAGCGAGGAAGGTGCGTGCGGGCCCCACGGCGACCGAGGGCAACCCGCCGATCGGCGCGGAGGAGAGGGACTTCATGAGCGCGCTCATCTGCGCGGCCTGCGAGCTCCAGCGCCGGTCCAGCTCACCGGGCATCACAGGGTTGTAGGTGACTCCGTCGGTCATGCTGCGGCCCCGATCAGCTCGCGGGCCCGATCGACGCCGACCGGCAGGCCGGTCGAGGTCAGACGGATGAACAGGCGGCCGTGCTCGGCGTCGAATCCGGCCAGCAGCTCTTCCGCGCCCAGTTCGCCCGCGCGGTCAGCCATGATGCGCGGTGTCCCGGTCGGCGGGATGAACAGATGCCAGCCGTCCGCGGTCAGCGCACCACGTGCCTCGCGCAGGTGCTCGATACCCGCAGGCGTGCCGACGCCCGCCAGAGTCAGCGTGATGGCGTGCCGCACGGAGTCGCGCGTGGGGCCGGGGATCCACCGGGCTTCGCGTCGGGGCATGCCATGCCCGACGAGCATGCGCCACAGATCATCGGCGTCCGTCAATTGGAGCTGCGCGAACGGCCCTGGTGCACGTTCAGGCAGACCCGACATGGCGGGTGCGGGCCTCTCCGGCGGCAGCAGCACGATGTCCAGGTCAGGATGCCGGCGGTGCACGACCGACCAGAACGGGTCGTTCATCTCGTCTGTGCTGACGTCGTCCGGCACGCTGGGCTCCTTTGATCGGATGGCACCACGCTAGCGGCCCGCCGGCGTCCGGCGGCAGGGGGACTAGTCCCCATCTGATCGGCCCGGCGTCCCGCCGCGGTCGTAGGCTGGCGCGATGAGACTGCTGCTCACCTCCGGTGGAGTGACGAACCCCAGCATCCGCACGGCATTGGTGGAGATGCTCGGCAAGCCGATCGAGGATTCGACGGCGCTGTTCATCCCGACCGCCCAGTACGGGCATCCGTCGTGCACGCCAGAGGTGACCCTCCGCTCGGCGAGCAGCGACTGGTCGATGACCGCGCTCGGCTGGAAGTCCGCCGGTCTGCTCGAACTCACCGCCCTGCCGTCGATGGAGGGGGAGCGGTGGGTCCCGTGGGTGGAGCAGGCGGACGCCCTGCTCGTGGACGGCGGAGACGCGACCTATCTGGCGCACTGGATCCGGCGGTCGGGGCTGCTCAAGCTCTTCCCCCGTCTGGAGCGGACCGTCTGGGTCGGCGTGAGCGCCGGGAGCATGGTGATGACGCCGCGCATCGGCGCGGAGTTCGAGCGCTGGACGTCGCCGGAGCCGGGGGAGGGGACGCTCGGCATCGTGGACTTCTCGCTGTTCCCGCATCTGGACTACCCGGACTTCCCGGAGAACACGCTCGCGCACGCCGAGCGGTGGGCCGAGCACATCGACGGGCCGGCATATGCGATCGACGACCAGACCGCGATCCGCGTCGTCGGGGACGACGTCGACGTGATCTCGGAGGGGCACTGGAAGCGGTTGGAGTAGCTGCCCGCCGGTAGACTGGATGCCCGTGGCCCTTACCATCGGAATCGTGGGACTGCCGAACGTCGGCAAGTCGACCCTCTTCAACGCGCTGACCAAGAACGACGTGCTCGCGGCGAACTACCCGTTCGCGACCATCGAGCCGAACGTGGGCGTCGTCAGCCTCCCCGACAAGCGCCTCGACGTGCTCGCCGGGATCTTCGGCAGCGAGCGCATCCTGCCCGCCGCGGTGTCGTTCGTCGACATCGCCGGCATCGTGCGCGGCGCGAGCGAGGGAGAGGGCCTGGGCAACCAGTTCCTCGCCAACATCCGTGAGGCGGATGCCATCGCGCAGGTCGTGCGCGGCTTCGCCGACGACGACGTGGTGCATGTCGACGGCGCCGTGAACCCGGCATCCGACATGGAGACCATCAACGCCGAGCTGATGCTCGCCGACCTGCAGACCCTCGAGAAGGCCATCGTGCGCCTCGAGAAGGAGGTCAAGGGCAAGAAGACCGAGCCGGTCGTCCTGGAGATGGCCAAAGCCGCTCAGGACGCCCTGGAGCGCGGCATCCTGCTGTCGGTGAGCGGTCTCGACCTCGCGCCGATCAAGGAGCTGGGTCTGCTGACCGCGAAGCCCGTGATCTTCGTCTTCAACGTCGACGAGTCGGTGCTGACGGATGCCGCGCGCAAGGCCGAGCTGGAGGCGCTGGTCGCCCCCGCGAAGGCGATCTTCCTGGACGCGAAGATCGAGTCCGAGCTCATCGACCTGGACCCGGAGGACGCCGCCGAGCTCCTCGCCTCCACGGGTCAGGAGGAGTCCGGCCTGGACCAGCTGGCACGCATCGGGTTCGACACCCTTGGTCTGCAGACCTACCTGACGGCGGGGCCGAAGGAGGCCCGCGCCTGGACGATCCACAAGGGTGACAAGGCCCCGCAGGCCGCCGGCGTGATCCACACCGACTTCGAGAAGGGCTTCATCAAGGCCGAGGTCATCTCGTTCGAGGACCTGGTCGAGACCGGCTCGGTCGCCGAGGCGCGCGCGAAGGGCAAGGCCCGCCTGGAGGGCAAGGACTACGTCATGCAGGACGGCGACGTGGTGGAGTTCCGCTTTAACGTCTAGCGTTAATGACGCGCCGCGTTATATGATGTCCGTGTGATCAAGTCGTTCGGCAACAGGGACACCGAACGTCTGTGGCGTCGTGAACGCGTCCCATCGATCGATCCCCGGATCCACTCGGTGGCGTTGCGCAAGCTTCGTCAGGTGGGGTCCGCGCAGTTTCTTGAGGATTTGCGCATCCCGCCGGGCAATCGACTCGAAGCGCTTAAGGGCGATCGGTTCGGTCAGCACAGCATCAGGATCAATGACCAGTGGCGGATCTGCTTCGTGTGGACCGACTCTGGACCAGAGGAGGGGGAGATCGTTGACTATCACTGACAAGATTCCTCCGATTCACCCCGGCGAGGTGCTCATGGAGGATTTCATCAAGGGGTTCGAGATCACGCAGAACCGTCTCGCAGTGGCCATCGGGGTGCCCCCACGGCGTATCAACGAGATCGTGCACGGCAAGCGAGGCATCACTGCGGACACTGCGTTGCGTCTGGCCAAGTACTTCGGCACGTCGGCAGAGTTCTGGATCAATCTGCAGAGCCATTACGAGCTCGACCGCGCGGAGGCCCTTGCGGGTGCGCAGATCGCGTCGATCACGCCACTGAAGGTCACCTGACGCGTGCTGCAGCAGACGGCGTTCAGCGTCGCGGACGTGACAGCGCTCATCGATCAGACGCGGCAGAATCTCGGACGTCCGGTTGTCGTCGGAGTGTCCGGCTACGCAGGTTCAGGCAAGAGCACGTTGGTTCGCTCCGTGGTCGATGCCGACTCGTCGATGGTGAGGATGCGCGGTGACGACTTCCTCGATCCATCTCGATCGCATCGTCGTTCCGGCGATTGGGATGGGGTCGAGCGTGATCGTCTCGCCTTCGAGGTCTTGGCTCCGTTCCGTGAGCGGCGTGAGGGCCTGTTCCGTCGGTATGACTGGTCGCGACGGACTCTCGGGGTCCCCGAGCCGTTGCCGACCGGCCATGTCCTCCTTGTCGTGTGATCACGCCGACGGCGCGACCGCGGCGGTGAATGATTTCGCGAGTCGGCGCTCCAGCTCACCATGGGACAGTCCTGCCGGCGTGATCGAGGAACGCCAGGCCGCGAGCGCCCGCCTGCCCTTCGATGACGTCGGCGAGACCCGTGGTGCTCTGCTCGACGGTGAGGGCGGCGTCGGAACCGCCGAGTTCGGTGCGCACCCATCCGGGTGCGAGGAGCAGGAGCGTGTGCAGCGTATCGGGATGGCGCGCGGCGAAGCTGCGCATCAGCTGGTTCAGTGCCGACTTGCTCGCGCGGTACACCTCCCACCCGGTGACGCGGGTGTTGTTCGCGATGCTGCCCTGGCCCGACGAGGTGATCGCGAGGGTTCCGCTCGGCGTGGCGAGGTCCTGGAATCGTTCGATGAAGCGCATCGGACTCAGGGCGTTCGTGATCATCAGGCGCTGGAAGGTCTCGGTGCTCACCTCGGCGACCGTCTCCCAACGGTCATGGGTCACGCCGGCGTTGACGAGGATCAGGTCGAAGGCGGCCTCCGCGAGCCTGTCGTGCAGCTCGCTCACCTGATCGTCGAGATCAATGTCGACCCGCTCGGGATGCAGGCGTTCGTCGAAGCGCTGGGCGAGCGCGGCGAGGCCGCTGTCGTCGGTGCGGCGACTGGTCGCCGTGACGTGCCACCCGCGCTCGAGCAGCCTCTCGGTCAGCCCCAGGCCGATTCCTCGCGATGCCCCGATGATCAATGCGCGCCGATCTGTCATGTCGCTCATCGTCTCACCTGTCCATCGCGGGTTGCAGGACCTGCACTGCGAACTCGCGCAGCGTCGTCGGCGTCGCGTTGTGCGGGGTGCGGACCGCTGCGTTGTTGATCCCGCGCTCTGCAGCGAGATCCATGGCCATGGCCGATCGGGCCATCGCGGGCGAGAACCCATACCCGATCATGGCCTCGATGTCGGCCTCGCGATCGCCTGGGACGAACCTGATCGGGGTGCCCAGAACCTCGGACAGTGTCGCCGCGACGTCGTTGTATGACAGGTCCTCCGGCCCCATCACCTCGATGACTTCCTGCCCTGTCCAGGAGCGGTCGGCAAGCGTCTCGGCGGCGACAGCGCCGATGTCGCGCGTCGCCACCCACGGCATCCGCAGATCTGCGGGCACGGTGGCGGAGATGATCCCCCGGGCGATGTCCGCACGCTGCCGCAGCAGGTTGTCGAGGAACGTCGCGTTCGCCAGCACGCGCATGTCCGCGCCGGTGCTGCGGAACAGGTCGTCCATCGCGTGGGACGCCGACACGTGCCCGGCGTACATCTGCACGCCCTGGCCGAGAGCGGAGATGGTGACGACCCGGTGGACGGCGTGGCGGACCACGGCGTCCGCGGCGGGGATGGTCGCCGCGACGTACGCCTCGTAGGGGCTCGCCGCGGCGGGGTCCGACGGTGCGAGCCAGAGCAGCGCCTCCGCGCCGTCCAGCGCCCCGTCGATGACATCGCGGTCGACGTGCGAGCCGGCGACGACGTCGATGCGCTTGCGGAGGTCTTCGGGCAGGCGCTCGGGGTGGCGCGCGACGGCACGCACCTCCTCGCCTCGCTCGACCAGCGACCGCAGGGCGATGGATCCGATCTGGCCCGTGGAACCGGTGACGACGATCATGAGAATCTCCTATGCAAAAGTAAACTACACCGTACCGTACCACTAGATGCTAGGCTGAGGTATGGCCAGACGGGGAGAAGCGCTGAGGGATCACATCCTGGACTCGGCGAAGCTCGCGTTCCTCGAAGGCGGCTTCAGCGGAACGTCGATGGACGCGATCGCGGCGCGGGCGCAGACCTCGAAGAGATCGCTGTATGCCCACTTCGCATCGAAGGACGTTCTGCTGATCGCCGTCGTCGAGCGCATGCGCATGCTGTTCGAGGAGCGAATCGCCACACCCGGCGAATACGCGGGCGACCCTGTCGACGCGATCATCCGGTTCTGCGCGCGACTCCTGGGCCTGATCCGGTGGTCGAACGTCGCGCTGACTCTGCGGATCGGCATCGCCGAGGCCGACCGTCTGCCCGACGTGGCGCGGGGGATCCACGACGCGCTGTTCGCCTCGTCGGAGCGGCGGCTGGGCGACTACCTGCAGGAGCGGTGCGGACTCGCCGAGGCCGAGGCCGCCGCGGCGACGACGCGGATCATCGCGCTCGTCGCATACCCCGCGGTGCAGCGGATACTCTTTGCCGTCGACCCGCTGCGCGAGTCGCTCGAGGAGCCGACGGCGCGCGACCTCGACGAGATCCGGGGCCTCGCAGGGGAGGAGATCGCCGGGGCGGTTCGCCCCGCCCGAGGCTAGGATCGCCGCGCCCGTGCCGTCGCCTCGATCGAGGTGGCCAGGTGCGTGAGGTTGCGGGAACCGGCATCGGCGTCACGGAACTCGTGCCGCAGGCCATCGCCAATGCGGGGGGAGGGGCCGACCCCCGAGCAAGACCGTCGTGAAGGCGGCGCAGCACCTGCGCTGGCAGAGCGCGACGGCAGCTACGCCGAGCAGCTCGAGCGGCGCTCCGCCTCGCTCGCAGGCCTGCTCGGCCGCTGATCGCCCGGTGTGTCAGATCTCGATCGACTCGCCGGAAGCGAGTTGGGTGAGCGGGATCGGGCCGAGCATGTCGGGGGAGAGGAACGTCGCCATCGACCCCAGCCCGGTCTCGCTCAGCATGACCTCGTGGATCTGCACGAGTCGATCCGGGGCGACCGCACGTACGAAGTCGACGGCTTCTGCGAGCTTGGTCCATGGGCCGCTGACGGGGAGCAGGAGCGTCGACACCTCGGCGTTCGGCACATCGTAGGAATCGCCGGGGTGGTAGATGATTCCGCCGATCAGATAGCCGACGTTGTCGATCCGTGGGATGTCCGGATGGATGAGCGCATGCGATTCGCCGTGCACCTGCACCGTGAGTCCGGCCGCGACGAAGGTGTCGCCCGCGCGACCCTCATGCACACGGTCAGGATATGTGTCGGCCCAGCGCCCGATCGCGGCGGCGGGGCCCCAGACCGGAAGCTCCGGGCGTCGTGCCAGCGCTGCGTCGAGGGCGTCGGCATCGAGGTGATCGAAGTGCTCGTGGGTGATGAGAACAGCAGTCGCGTGCGTGAGCAGCTCGCTCGCGTCGGCAGTGAACGTTCCAGGATCGACGAGGAGCGATCCGAGTCCCGCATCGATCTCGACGCAGGCATGGGCATGCTTGATGAGCTTCATGGGGCTCCTTCGATGAGAAAATAAATACAGTACAGACTGTACAGATCATACTGTACTCTTGTGGAGTGACCTCGTTCGAGATGGATAGCCCCGCTCAGCTGGCGCACCGGTTGCGCACCTCCGTGGGCCGGCTCGTCCGCGCGACCCGATCGGTCGACCGCATGTCGCCGACCGTCGGGGCCGTGCTCGACCTGCTCGGGCGACACGGCGCGATGACGGTCGCGGATCTCGCGGCGTGCCGCGGCGTGCGTCACCAGTCGATGGCGGTGTCTGTTGAGGAACTGCTTGCGAACGGCTATGTCGAGCGCCGCCCACATCCGGTGGATGGTCGGAAGAAGCTGGTCGACGTGACGGCCTTGGGTCGGGAGGCGCTCGAAGCGGAATCCTCGCGACGAGAGGGTGCGCTCGCCGAAGCGATTGCGGGGACGCTCGAACGCCAGGAGTTCGCGGAGCTGGCGCGTGGCCTCGACCTCATCGACGTTCTCGTCGAGAGCCTCGGTGATACCCGGGGCGGGGATCTTGCTGGGCAGGTTCTCTCGGGTTCCTGGTGAACAGCCGGTCGTCAGGCGCGTTCGCACGGGGAACGGGCGAGTCATCTACGCGACTGCAGCACCTGAGAGCAGCTGCTGTCATCTCCTTTGACTGTTCGTCAGGACCCTGTGCTGGTGTTTCGTTCGGCGAAGCGAGCGCGCGCTTCTTCGGAGACGGGGGTGAAGAGGTTGACGAGGTTCCCGTCCGGGTCGCGCAGCAGCGCGGAGCGGTTTCCCCACGGCATGTCGGTAGGTACCTGCACCCAGGAGTCGACCTGGTCCCGAAGCCGCTGGTGCTCGGCATCGACGTCGGCGACACGCAGTTCGATGATCGCCGTGCGGTTCGCGCGGGGTTCGGCAACCCCTTCGCCGAAGAGCGGCACTGTGCTGGAGTGCCCGATCGCGAGGGTCGCCAGCGGGGTCACCAGCTCGGCGAAGACAGGTGCGGGACGTTGGGCGCCGATGCCCGTGACGAGCTCGTAAAAGCCGACCATGTCGTCGAGGTCGTCGGTGATGATGCGGACGGATGCGAGTTCCATGTGTGTTCCCTTCACTTTCGCAGCGTTTTTCGCTACGCTACAGTAGCGTAGCGCAATTCGGAGGGGACCATTCATGCTCACTCAGCATCAGACGGGAGCGGCAGCCGGGACGGGCTCCATCATCGACGCGCGGGCTCAGCGCTCTCGTGCCACGGTCCTCGCCGCGGCGACGGAACTGCTGGAATCGACTGGGGTCGGCGGGTTCAGCGTCGACGAGGTCGCGCGCAGATCTGGCGTGGCGAAGACGACGATCTACAGGCATTGGCCGACTCGAGAGGCTCTCGTCCTCGATGCGTGTGCGGGTCTCGATGATCGCTACGACCTCCCCGACACAGGGACTCTCCGCGGTGATGTGGGAGCCTTCGTCGCCGATCTGGTTCACATGGTGACCAGGGCGAGCTGGGCCTCTGTGCTGCCTTCGATTGTCGATGCGGCGGAACGCAACGCCGCGTTCGCTGATATGCACGCCCAGATCCAGAAGGGGCACGCGTCCTTGATCGCCCAGATCGCCGAACGCGCGATCGGTCGCGGCGAGCTTCCTGCCGGCACCGACACGGCGCTGCTTGCATCCACCGTTATGGGCCCGGTCTTCTACCGCCGGTGGTTCTCCCGTGAACCTCTCGATGCTGCGTTCATCGATGCGGTCACGGATCGGGCCATCCGCGGCGTACAAGGATGCGACTGATCGAGACCTTCCACGACGCTCTTCAGCACGGCGGTCGCGCCCATGCCGTTGGGCCAGCCGGTGTAGAAGGCCAGCTGCAGCAGGGCCTCCTGCAGCTCCTCGTCGGTGACGCCGTTCTCCCGTGCGAATACGAGGTGGAACGTCAACTGATCCATCTTCCCCGTCGCGGTCAGAGCCGCGACGGTGATCAGGCTGCGGTCGCGCTTGGACAGACCCTCGCGCGCCGTGGTCTCCGCCCCGATGAGCTCAAACCGGCGAAGGTCTCCGCCATGGCTGTGCATGGCCGAGGCGGACAGGCGTGCCCGGTGTGCGGATCGACGATCGTCGACCAGATGTTCGCCGGCGCATCCGCGCAGTCGTGCCCGCAGTGCCAGCCGGAGCGCGACGGCTGACGGCACACGGTCGATCACCTACGAGTGCTCAGTCCGCCCCGGGACGCCGCCGCGCGTCCTTCGTCTCCGAGCGTCGCTTCTTGTCGTCGAGACGCCGTCGCTGGGAGCTCCTCGTCGGGCGCGTCGCCCTTCGGACGAGGGCCGGCACGACAGCATCACGCAGCAGCGCGGCGAGCCGCTCCCTCGCGGCGATGCGATTCAGCCGCTGGGAGCGCTGCTCGCTGACGCTGATGATGAGCGTCGTTCCGGCCAGTCGCGGCGCGAGCCGCGCCAGCACGCGGCGACGCTGCGTCTCGTCGAGGGCGCTCGTCGTGCCGAGGTCGATCAAGAGCTGCACGCGGGAATCGGTGGTGTTCACGCCCTGCCCGCCCGGTCCCGACGCCCTGGAGAACTGCTCGATGAGATCCGCAGCGGGCACGACGATGCCGCGGGGCGCACCAGGGCCCGGCATGACGTGCAGGTCGTCCACGTGTCCAGGCTGGCACATCACCGCCGGGTGAGGGTCAGGTGCGTCACCCCGCTCGGCGAGGACACGGCCTCGATCGCATAGCGCTCGTCGAGAGCATCCAGGCCGTCCCAGAGCCGGACGCCGCGTCCGAGCAGGATCGGCACCTGCACCACGTGGGCGACATCGACGAGTCCCGCGGCGAGGAAGTCGCGCAGCATGGCGGGCCCGCCGCCGATCCGCACGTCCAGATCGCCCGCCGCATCGCGCGCCAGGTCGAGCGCCTCTGCGGGAGAGGCATCGACGAAGTGGAACACCGTGCCTCCCTCCATCTCGATCGAGGGCCGGGCGTGGTGGGTGAGGACGAAGACGGGTGTGTGGAACGGAGGGTTCGACCCCCACCAGCCGCGCCACTCGTCGTCGGTGCCGATGCCCGTCCAGGGGCCGGTGGACGCGCTGAACTTGCCACGGCCCATGATCTCGGCGCCGAAGCCGATGCTGTGCTGCTCGGCGAACACGTTGTCGATCCCCGTGGAGCCGCCTGGCACTCCGACCATGGACCGCCAGAACCGCGTGGCGAACATCCACTCGTGCAGGCGCTCGCCGGCGTGGCCGAACGGGGCGTCGACCGTGATGCCGTCTCCCGTGCCGAAGCCGTCGAGCGAGACGGAGAAGTTGTGGACACGAACCTGCGACATGAGCGACTCCCACGGTTGAGCGACGGTGATCTGCGAATCGTGCTGCGGGTAATCTACCTCGCCGAGCTCCCGCGGCTCTCGGCGGCGCCGTGCTCGGCGTGAGCGCCGGTCCCGGCGGCCGCACGAGACGACGGCCTCCCGCTAGCCTGTTCGGATGAGCGCCCCGCAGGACTACGACCCGCGGATCGTCGATCTGTACGACCTCGACAATCCGGACGGGCCGGACCACGACTTCTACCGTGCGCTGGCCGACTCCCGCGACGCGCGGAGCATCCTGGATCTGGGATGCGGCACCGGCATCCTCACCGTCACCCTGGCAGCCGAGGGGAGGCGCGTCGTGGGCGTCGATCCCTCCGCGTCGATGCTGGCCTTCGCGAGGGCTCGCACGGGCGGGGAGCAGGTGGAGTGGATCGAGGGCGACACCGAAGTGCTGCCGGAGGCACGATTCGACCTGATCCTGATGACGGGCAACGTCGCCCAGCACATCCCCGACCCGGCGTGGATGCTCACGCTGCGGCACCTGCGCGCCGTCGCGGCCCCTGGCGCCCTGCTCGCCTTCGAGAGCCGCAACCCCGCGGCGCGCGCCTGGGAGTCGTGGACCCGGGAGGAGCCGTCCGTCAGGGAGACGATGCACGGGGCACTGGCGGAATGGAGCGAGATCGAGGAACGAGGGGGCGGCGTCGTGCTGCTGCGCGCGTTCAACCGCTTCGAGCGCACCGGTGACACGGTCGTCGAGGAGCAGCTGCTGACCTTCCGGACCGAAAAGCGCATCATCCAGGATCTGCAGACCGCCGGCTTCGACGCCGCGGCGGTGTGGGGAGACTGGGCGCGTGCGCCGTTCGACGGCCGGCAGAGGCTCATGATCTTCGAGGCCACGCCGACCGCATAGCATCGAACCGTCCCGGGAAGGGGCGCGAGAACGAGGGGGACGTGCATGGGCAGGCGCAAGACACCGGAGGAGCGGGCCGACGAGGAGCGCCGCTACGCGCTCGCGAGCGCCGCGCACACGGACGAGGACTTCGAACCGTTCTTCACCGACACGAACCAGGCGATCCGGAACGCCGCGGCGATGAACCCGGATGCCAGCGCGGCCGTGCTCGACCGCTTCGCGTCGGACCGCTTCTGGAGCGTGAGAATCGCCGTCGCCGAGCACCCTCGCACGGACCGCGCGACCCTGCTGCGCATGCTTGAGGCCGACCCGCGCCGCCGTGGAGTGGTGCACCACGAGACGCGGAAGCGCCTGGAACGCGAAGGCGTCCGATTCGGGGACGACGGGATGCCGATCCCGGAGGCATAGCATCCGATCGGATCGGACCGCGATGATCGGGCGCCGCGACGATCGCTGAGGCGAGAGTGGATGCGAAGGGAGCAGCCATGATCGAAGTGCTCAACCATCTGGTCGACGAGATCGAAGCGAACCTCGGCGACGAGACGGATGTGGACGCGCTGGCCGCGCGCCTCGGCACCACCGGGTATCACGCGAGGCGGATGTTCTCGTCGCTCGCGGGCATGCCCCTGTCGGAGTACGTTCGGCGGCGCAGGATGACGGTCGCGGCGTCCGATCTGATCGGCGGCGACGACCTGCTGACCATCGCCGTACGGTACGGGTACGGCTCGACCGAGGCCTTCGGCCGGGCGTTCCGTGCCGTGCACGGCACGAGTCACGGCGATGTCCGGCGTGATGGCGGTCCCCTTCGCAGCCAACCGCAGCTCAGGTTCCGCCTGACCGTAGAAGGGAGCACCCCCATGGATGCCCGCATCACCGAACGCCCCGCCTTCCGCCTGATCGGACACACCGCGCGCGTGCCGCTGATCCACGAGGGGATCAACCCGCACATCCAGGCGCACATCGCCTCGCTGCCGATCGAGGAGCACGCGCGCCTCAAGCAGCTGAGCGACGCCGAGCCCGCCGGGCTCCTGCAGGTGAGCGCTGACGTCGACCCCGACTACACGCAGGGGAGCGAGCTGACCTACCTGCACGGAGTCGCGACCACCGCCGACTCCGACGTGCCGGCGGATCTGGACGCCATCGAGGTGCCCGCAGGCGCCTGGGCCGTGTTCCGCACCTCCGGCGCGTATCCGGCCGCGCTGCAGTCCACCTGGGCGGCGACCGCGACCGAATGGTTCCCGTCCAACCCCTGGCGTCTTCGTCCCGGCCCGTCGATCGTCGCCGTGCTCGACCGCTCCGAGGACTTCAGCGCCGCGACCACGGAGCTGTGGCTGCCGATCGAGCGGAGCTGAGTCGGGGCCGTGCGGCCGCGGATGCGCCGGATGCCGGCGTCTGCGGCCGTCGCGGCCCTCTGGGAGGCCAAGTAGGGTTGATGGGGCGCACCGCCCGTCACCACCCCAAGGAGCATCCAGTGGCAGAGAGCAGCACCTTCGAGCCGGACGGCCGTGCCGTCGACTACGTCGACGAGGGCGAGGGACCCGTCGGTCTCGTGCTGATCCACGGCATCGGCCGCACCGGTGAGGCGCTCGGCGTCATCGCGCACTACCTGGCCGAGGAGGCGGGGTTCCGCGTCGTGCAGATCGGCGCGGACGCCGTCGACGACGTCATCGCGGTGATGGACCACCTGGGCCTCGAGGACGCCTGGATCGGCGGTCACGGCTCGGGCGGTACGCTCGCACGCCACGTCGTCGCGGAGCACCATGAGCGCTCCAACGGCCTGCTGCTCCTCGGCGTGGAGGACGAGGACATCGCTCTGGCCCCGGCTCTGCCCGTGCTCATCATCCAGGGCTCGGACGACGACGTCACCCCGCCCGCCAACGGCGACCGCCTGCAGGCCACCGCGCCGGAGCGCGCGAGCGTGAAGACGCTCGCCGGTGCCGACCACCACTTCCCGGTCACGCACCCGATCGAGACCGCGTACATCATCGAGGAGTACCTGGACTGGGACTGAATGTCCTGCACAACCGTGGATCCGCGTGAGTTGTCCACGTCTTCTGGGATCCGGCAAGAAGAACGGTTCGCCCATCGCTGAGGATGGGCGGCATGGGAATCAGGTACTACGCATACGCATTCGACGCTGAGCTCACCGACGCGGCACTCGCCGATCCGGAGCGCTTCACCAGCGACGATCCGCTGGCCGACGCGTGGGGGATGCCACATGGCGCGCAGATCGCGACGACGAACTTCGAGCAGTCCGTGCCGAAGACCGAGATGTTGTACCTCGACAAGGCGTGGTCCTACCTTCAGGCGCTGACCCGGCCGGTCGACGGCGGCGATGATGGGCGGCCGTCGTTTCGAATGTTCGAGGGACCGGGACGGCAATTACATTCAGGAGTTCCTCGGGCGAGCGGTGACGTTCACAGCGCAGATCGCCGCGACGGGCCGAGGTTTCGTCTACATGATCGGCTGAGCGTATGTCAGACATGAGTAGTACAATCGAGGACATGCGAGCCGTCTCGAAGCGGGATCTCAACCAGCGCACCGCCGAAGTGCTGGCGCAGGTCATCGAGTCAGGCGAAATCGTCGTGACAGAGCGTGGCACGCCGCGATGGCGCGTGAGCGTCTTCCGTGAGGAGAGTTCGGCGCTGGAGAGGCTCGAACGTGAAGGGCGATACACGCCTCCGCCTGCAGAGCCGACACCATGGGCAGAGCACGTCGGCGGCCCGGCGTATTCCGAGGCGGAGGTCGACGCGCTTCTGGAAGAGATGAAGGGCGAGTACTGAATCGTGAGCATCGTCTATCTCGATTCATCTGTTGCTCTGCGCACGATTCTCGATGTGCCGGAACGTCCACATCTGCACCAGTGGATACTGAAACTCAAGCCGGCGCTCGTCTCGTCCCGCCTGCTGCGGACTGAGGTCATCCGCACGCTGCGGCGTGACAGGCGTGCGCTGTCGGAGGCCGATCAGCTCCTGACACGTGTGGGAATGCTGGAGCTCACTCAGGAGACTCACACAGTCGCCGAGTCCATCGAAGGACACGTCAAAGCCCTCGACGCGCTGCACCTGGCGACAGCATTGCTGATCGGTGAACAGGTGACGGTCGCCACTCATGACGCGCAGATGAGGAGTGCCGCGGAGCACCTCGGACTCAGGGTCGTCGATCCAGTGCTCGAGGTCGGTCATGGCTGACGGTGCAGGTCCGCGCTCTGAACCCACCACCGCCGAGGAGCTCATGCGCTCGCGGTTCGCGGCGTTCAAGCGCTCCGATGCCGCCTGGCTGCTGCGCACCTGGCATCCGTCCACCCGGCCCGACGGCCTCGACCTCGGCGACAACCCGCGCTGGCGCGGGCTGCAGATTGTCGACGTCGCAGGCGGGGGAGCGGATGCCGACTCCGGCGTCGTCGAGTTCCGTGCCACGTACCTGCAGGACGGCGGCGAGCTGGGCATCCTGCACGAGCGTTCGCGCTTCGTCCGCGAGGACGGTCGCTGGTACTACGTTGACGGCGATCTCGTCGGGTAGCGCGGGCGCAGGGGGATACTGGAGAAGGCGGTCATGAGCTGCCGAAGCGGAGCGGGAACAGGAACGAGATGAGCGCGAAGACGGATCTCGGAGCGGAACCCCTGTCGCCGATCCGCCATGCAGTCGCCGATCTGTCGCCCGGCTACTTCGCCGCGGTGATGGGCACCGGCATCGTCTCGATCGGACTGCACACCGCCGGCATCGAGCCGCTCTCCGCGGTGCTCATGTGGATCGCAGCGATCCTGTATGTCGTCCTCTGGGCGCTCTACATCTCGCGGGCGATCCGGTTCTGGCACCGCGTCGTCGGAGATCTGCGCGATCCCCAGGTCGCCTTCGCCTACTTCACCGTGGTTGCGGCGACCGATGTGCTCGGCGTGCGCCTCGCGGTGGAGGGCCTCGGCGTCCTCGCCGGGTCGCTGTTCCTGTTCGCCGGGCTGATCTGGTTCGTGTTCGGCTACGTTCTGCCGTGGCAGGTGCTGATGATCAGGGACGGCAGGACGATCCTCGGCCATGCCAACGGCACGTGGTTCGTCTGGGCGGTCGCCAGCCAGTCGCTGGCGATCGGGATGGCGCAGTTGCGCCCACGGGTGGACGACGGCTTCGCGCAGTGGACCGGGCTGCTCGCCGTGCTCGCCTGGTCGGTAGGGGTGATCCTCTACGCGGCGATGGCGATGCTCGTCCTGCTGAGGGTGGTGCACTTCGGCGTCGCTCCGCAGCAGTTCGACCCCGCCTACTGGGTCGCCATGGGCGCACTCGCGATCGCGGTGGTCGCCGGCGCCGGCATCGTGCAGATGGAGCACACACCGCTCGTCGACGCGGTCCGGCCGCTCATCGCGGCGACGGTCGTGATCTTCTGGGTGTTCTGCCTGTGGCTCATCCCGTTGCTGATCGGCGCCGGCATCTGGCGGCACGCGCTGCACCGGGTGCCGCTGCGCTACGTGCCGACGCTGTGGTCGATGGTGTTCCCGATGGGGATGTTCGCCGTCGCATCGCTGTCCCTGGGGGAGGCCGATGCGCTCCCGGCTGCGGGAACGGTCGGCGGGGTCGCCCTCGTCGTCGCGGTGATCGTCTGGGCCGTGGTGCTCGTCGGGATGCTGCACCGGGTGCTGACGGTGCTGTGGGCCGCCCGGCGGGGACCCGCTGCAGCGCAGCCGCTCACGAAGTGAGCGGCTGCTCCTCGCTCAGTCGCGGCTCGACGCGGTGCTCGGGCCGCAGGCCCGCCTTGTCGGCGTAGAAGGCGCGGATGCGGTCCATGTCGGAGGCCACGTCACCGGTCAGCTCGATGGTCGGCCCGAGGCCCGTCGTCATCGTCGTGCGGTCGACGTAGCCGAGGGTCACCGGCATCGCGGTCTCGCGCGCGATGCGGTAGAAGCCGGACTTCCAGTGCGAGTGCCCCTTGCGCGTGCCGTCCGGAGTGACGACCAGGCCGAAGACCTCGCCGTCCTGCACCTTCGCGACCACGTCGCCGACCACGCGCCCAGGGTCGCTGCGGTCCACCGGGATGCCGCCAAGCGCGCGCATGATCGGACCGCGCCAGCCGTGGAACAGGCTCTTCTTCCCGAGCCAGCGCACGTCGATCCCCAGCCGCCAGGCGATCGCGAGCATCAGCACGAAGTCCCAGTTGGAGGTGTGCGGCGCGCCGATCAGCACCGTCGGTCGGGCGGGAGCGGGTTCTGTCGTCAGCGTCCAGCGGCTGAACGACCAGAACACCCGGGAGATCAGGCGGCGGAGCATGGTTCAACGCTAGGGCCGGGCGCATGCGCCGCACGGCATACGAAGAGCCGCCGCCCGAGCGGGCGACGGCTCTTCGAGGTGCGGACGGTCAAGCCGCCTGCGGGAGCAGCGTGAACGACACCGCCCCCTGCTCATCGACTGTGGCGTCGAGCACCTTGTCGTTCAGCGCCTCGGCAGCGGCGTGCTCGAGGAACACGTGGATCTCGTCGTCGCCGATGACCTCGTCACCGGGTTCGGGCGTCGGAGCGACCGTGACGGCGAAGCGCGGCTCCGCCTCCGTCCCCGACGAATGGATGCGAAGGCCCGCATCCGGCGTCGTGCTCTGCTGGGCGACGATGGTCGCCGCGATCGTGTTTGCGTTCTCGGTCAGGGTGAGCATGAGCTCTCCTTCCGGTTGCGGACACCGCACCGTCCAGCACGGTGTCCGAGCCACGATTCCGCACCGGACGCGGACGGACAACCCGAACCGCCCGACTCGGAGGCCATTCACATGTGCGTCGGATCCGGCGCGTAGCATTCGCTCATGGACGATCAAGCCGTTCGCGCCTCCGTGCGTGTGAGGACCTCCGTCTCGGTGCTGATCGGCATCCTGGCCGGTGCAGGCATCGGCATCTGGCTGGGCCCCGCCGCAGGCATCCTGGGCGGCTGGGGCACCCTCGCGCTGGTCAACGCGGTGTGGGTGCTGCTGATCGTGTGGCCCATGGATGCGGCTGCGACCCGTGCTCATGCGCTGGCCGAGGATCCGGGACGCCGGGTGGCACGGATCGTCGCCATCATCGGCAGCGTCGTCAGCCTCGCCGCCGTCGGCGTCGTCGTCGTGCAGGCACGGCACGCGCCCGAGATCCAGAGCTATCTGCTCGCGGGGACGGCCGTGCTCAGCGTCGCCGCGTCATGGGTGCTGATCCAGGCGGACTACATGCTGCGCTACGCCCGGATGTACTACTCCGAGCCCGCCGGAGGGATCTCGTTCAACCAGCACGAGGACCCGCAGTACAGCGACTTCGCCTACTTCGCGGTCGGCCTCGGGATGACGTACCAGGTCGCCGACACGAATGTGTCGAACGGCGCGATCAGGCGCGTCGTGGTGGCCCAGACCATGCTCGCCTACCTGTTCGGCGCGGTGATCCTCGCCACCGTCATCAACCTGGTCACGAGTCTCGGCGGCTGATGGCGGGGCAGCCGGGTCAGTCCTGGCCGCGCCTGAGCATCGATGGCAGGCCCACCCACAGCAGCAGGATCGCGATCACGCCGAGCACTGATGCGACGACAGCGCTGGGCCGGTTCACCGTGACATCGAGGATCAGCGCCACCACGCCGACGGTCACCGCGCCGATCACGACGAGATTCGCCTTGACCAGCCGGTTCGCCGTCCGCACCAGGGCGATCTTGCGGTGCTGGTGGAACAGCAGGCGATGCATGCCCACGGGTGCCAGCGCCAGCACGGTGGCGGTCGCCGCCAGCAGCACGAGCACGACGTACAGCGACCGCTGCACGGCATCCAGGTCCGCGAACCGCGGCTGGAAGGCGACAGCCAGCAGGAAGCCGGTCAGGATCTGCGTGCCGGTCTGCATCACGCGGAGCTCCTGCATGAGCTCGTTCCAGTTACGATCGGCGCGCTCGAGTGGCGTCTCGCCCGGGCGCTGCTGCGCTGCCTCCATGAGCGGCAGGCTACTCGCGACCGAAGCGGAGAGCGACAGGCGCGCGCGCCACGCCGGCGCCGGAGCCCGTCGCGCTGGGGCGGCGTACCATCGAAGGATGGCCGATCAGCAGACAGATGACACGACGGTGAAGACACTCGCTGCACCTCCGTCGCTGCAGCTGCTTCAGACGGACGCTGACGCAGGGCTGTGCACCGACGGCTACTGCGTGCTTCCCGGCACTGAGGCGCCCCGACCCGCGGAGTGACCTCCGTCGATTCCGCTGCGCTCAGAGCCGCCCGGCGCGGCGCATGAGCGCGGCCGCGAGCTCCGCGTCCAGCTGGGGGTCGTCGTCCAGCGGCACGGCCAGGGCCAGCAGCGACCGGCTGAAGTGATTGCGCAGCCCCGCGGCCAGCGTGATGTCCAGGATCTGCCGGTCCGTGAAGCCGACGGCCCGCAGCGCCTCGGAGTCGGCATCGGTCATCGAGGACGGCGCTGTCGAGAGCTTCTCGGCATAGCGGATCACCGCCTGCTCGGCCGCGTCGAACCCGCTGTCGTCGTCCTCGGCGAAACCGCGCAGCCCGGCCTCGTCCACGACCCCCGCCTTCAGCGACTTGCGCGCGTGGGCGATCAGGCAGTGCGCCGACCCGATCCCACGCGCCGCACCCAGGGTCGCAGCCTCGTACACGCGGATGCCGATGGACGGCACGACCGCCCTGACGAGCGCCATGAACGCCTCATGCGCCTCCGGATTCCCCGCCATCGCGGAAGCCTCAGCTCCTCAGGGCATGGCGGGCGTCCCTGACCTGGCGGCGGTGCGCGCTGCGTTCGCGGCGGCCAGCACGGCGAGTGCCTCGACCGTGGCATCCCACCCCATGCACGCGTCGGTGATGCTCTGACCCCGCACCAGGCCCGCGGCGCCGTTCCGGACGTCGTGCTTCTGCGCGCCCGCGACGAGGTTGCTCTCGAGCATGACGCCGGCGACCGCGCGGCCGTCGGTCGCGATCTGCTCCGAGAGCTCCACGACCACCTCCGACTGCCGGATGTGGTCCTTGCCGCTGTTCCCGTGGCTGGCATCCACGATCAGCCGGTCGGTCAGGCCCGCGGCGGCGAGACGCTCGGACGCCCGCCGCACGTGCTCGGCGCCGAAGTTCGGACCGTCGGCGCCGCCGCGGAGAATCACCGACGTGTCGGGGTTTCCCGTCGTGGCGACCAGGCTCGCGCGCCCGTCGGCGCCGATCCCGAGGAACGCCTGCGGAGCGGATGCCGCGGATGCGGCGTCCAGGGCCACCTGCAGCCCGCCGTCCGTGCCGTTCTTGAAGCCGATCGGCATGGACAGACCGGACGCCAGCTGCCGGTGGATCTGGCTCTCGGTGGTGCGCGCGCCGATCGCGCCCCAGGCGATGAGGTCGGCGGTGTACTGCGGGCTGATGGGTTCGAGGAACTCCGTCGCGCAGGGCAGCCCGAGCGCGGTCACGTCGCGCAGGAAGCCGCGGGCCAGGCGGAGACCCGCCTCGATGTCGTGGCTGCCGTCGAGATGCGGATCGTTGATCAGGCCCTTCCAGCCGACCGTGGTGCGCGGCTTCTCGAAGTAGGTGCGCATGACGATCAGCAGGTGGTCGCGGTGGCGTTCCGCCTCGGATGCCAGTCGGCGGGCGTATTCGAGCCCGGCATCCGTGTCGTGGATCGAGCACGGGCCGACGACGACGAGGAGCCTGTCGTCCGCGCCTGACATGATCGCCCGCACCTCGTCGCGGGCTCGGGAGACGACGACGCAGAGGTCGTCGTCGACCGCAAGCTCGCCGATCACCTCGGACGGGGAGGGAAGGGTGGCGAAGCCGCTGACGTGCAGGTCGGCGGTGCGGTCGGATGTCGTGATGCTGCTCATGGGTCCAGTCCTCTCGAAGGCGGACCCCGTGCAGAGCCCGCCGAAAACGGCACGGGGCTTCGCCCCGGAATGACGAAAGGCAGAGCGGATGCTCTGCCTCTGCCGGCTCTGAAGGTGTCGGTGCGCGCTACATCCGCGCCGGCTCCTCCAGAGCCGGCCCAAAATACGCGAACCAACGGGTCATACCCGGAACACTACCGCACGCCCGGGGACGCCGGGCGTGCGGCAGTGCCATGTGACGATGCGACTGCGGTCAGTGCCCGCCGTGCTGCGGCCCCTCGCCGTCGTCCTCGGGCTTGCGGATCAGGAAGGCGCCGATGATCGTGATCGTGGCGATGACCGCGCCGATCGTGACCGAGGTGCGCGTGCCCGCGGCGACGGCCGCCGGCACCTCGGTGCCGCCGCCCGCGTTCACGATCGTGGTGAACACGGCCATCATCACCGCGATGCCCGCGGCGCCGGCGACCTGCTGGAGGGTGCCGATCACCGCGCTGCCGTAGGAGTAGAACTTCGGCTTGAGCGAGGCCAGCGACGCGGTGAACAGCGGCGTGAACGACAGGGCGAGCCCCACCGAGAGCAGCGTCTGCGCGACCATCACCAGCCAGACCGAGCTGCCGGTGTTGAGCGTCGTGAACAGCCACAGCATGGCGGCGGCGAGGATCGACCCCGGGATCAGAAGGATCCTGGTGCCGTGGCTGTCGTAGATGCGGCCGATGACCGGGCCCAGCAGACCCATCGCGAGGGCACCGGGCAGCACGACCAGACCGGCGTCGAGCGCCTTCAGCTGCAGGGCGTCCTGCAGGAAGAGCGGGATCACCGTGATGCTGCCGAAGAAGGCCAGCGAGAGCAGGAACATCTGCGCCATGGAGAGCGAGAAGTCGCGCGACGCGAACACGCGCAGGTCGAGCAGCGCGTCGTCCTCCTTCTGCAGCACCACCTGGCGCCAGAGGAACAGGCCGAGCCCGACCACGCCGACCGCGAGGGCGATCGCCATGGGCATCCAGCTGGCGCCGTTGCCCAGACCGCCGATCTGGCTGAGACCGAACACGAGACCGCCGAAGCCGAAGGCCGAGAGCACGATCGACAGTGCGTCGATCGGGGCGTGCGTGGTCTCGCCGACGTTCGTCAGCCAGCGCCATCCGATGAACATCGCGACCAGGGCGATCGGCAGCACGACCACGAAGATGGCGCGCCAGCCGAAGTGATCGAGCAGGAAGCCGGACATGGTCGGTCCGATTGCCGGAGCGAGCGAGATGACCACGCTCACTCGGCCCATCATGCGACCGCGGGAGGCGGCCGGCACGAGGTTCATGATCGTCGTCATCAGCAGCGGCATCATCACGGCCGTGCCGGACGCCTGCACGACGCGGGCGCCGAGCAGCATCGGGAATCCGGTCGCCAGCGCTGCGAGCAGCGTGCCGACGGAGAACAGCGCGATGGCGCTCAGGAACATCTGCCGCGTCGTGAAACGGCGCAGCAGGAACCCGGTGATCGGGATGACCACGGCCATGGTGAGCATGAACGCACTGGTCACCCACTGCGCGGCGATCGGTGTGATGCCGAGGTCGGTGATGAGGTGCGGGATCGCCATGCCCATCGTCGTCTCGTTGAGGATGGCGACGAAGGCGGCTGCGAGCAGCACCCAGATGACGGCCATGTCCTTGGCCGGGATGAAGCCGGGGGAAGCGCCCTGGGCGGGTGTGGTGCCGGTGTCGGCGGTGGACATGGGACTCCTCAGGAGATCTTGATGTGCGGTGTTCTCGCGAGTGCGACTGATCAGCGTTACAGCGTAACCGGAGCCACCGACATTCCATTCCGGTTCGCAGGATCTTTCCGATGAACGCGCCCCGAACGGGCGTCGACGTCGGACGGGCGCATTAGCCTGGGGCGATGAGCATGGGTGGCGTTCGCGGTGGGGGCGGTCGCGGATTCCGCGGTGTGGACGAGGCGGCGCAGCGCAGGCTGAACGCGGAGGCGCCCAGGATCGCTGACCTCGGGAAGCGCGTGGTCGCGCTCTTCCGCCCCTACCGCGGACGCATCGCGCTGACGGTCGTGCTGGTGGTGCTGGGCGCCGCGATCGCGGTGATCCCGCCGCTGCTGGTGCAGCGGATCTTCGACGACGCGCTCTTTCCGGTCGGTGGCGGGGAGCCCGTGCTCGGTCTGCTGCTGCGGCTCGTGCTGGGCATGATCGGGCTGTTCCTGCTGTCGGCCGGACTCGGGGTCGCGCAGACCTGGCTCACCTCCACGGTCGGCAACAGCGTGACGGGCGATCTGCGGGTGCGGCTGTTCGAGCATCTGCAGGCGATGGAGCTCGGCTTCTTCACCCGCACCAAGACAGGTGTCATCCAGTCGCGGCTGCAGAACGACGTCGGCGGGGTGTCCGGCGTGCTCACCAACACGATCACCAGCATCCTCGGCAACGTCGTGACCGTGATCGCCTCGCTCGTCGCGATGATCCTGATCGACTGGCGGCTGACTCTGATCGCCGTGGTGCTGATGCCGCTCCTCGTACTGGTGCAGCGCCGGGTCGGGCAGGTGCGCGCACGCATCGCCGGCCAGACCCAGGAGTCGCTGTCGGAGCTGACCGCGATCACGCAGGAGACGCTGAGCGTCTCGGGCATCCTGCTGTCGAAGTCGTTCAACAGGCAGCGCACCGAGTCCTCGCGATACCAGCAGGAGAACCGCAACCAGGTGCGCCTGCAGGTGCGCCAGGCGATGAGCGGCCAGGGCTTCTTCGCCGTGGTCCAGGTCCTGATGGCATCCATCCCGGCCGTGATCTACCTGGTCTCGGGCTACCTGGTCGCGGGTGGCACCGGCGCGATCACGGCGGGAACCATCGTCGCCTTCACCACCGTGCAGGCCCGTCTGCTCATGCCGATGATGGGCCTGATGCGCGTCGCGCTCGACCTGCAGACGTCCTCCGCCCTGTTCGCGCGCATCTTCGAGTACCTCGACATGGTCCCGGAGATCCAGGACGCCCCCGACGCGATCCCCGTGTCGCAGGCGCCCGGTCCGCGGGGACGGGTCGAGTTCCGCGACGTCGTCTTCCGCTATCCGGATGCTGCACCGGACGCGCGAGCGACGCTGCAGGGTGTCTCGTTCGTGGCCGAGCCCGGGCAGCAGGTCGCGTTCGTCGGGCCCTCGGGGGCGGGCAAGACCACAATCCTCTATCTCGCCCCGCGGATGTACGCCGCGGCCTCAGGCGAGGTGCTGTTCGGCGGTGCGGACGTGCGCACGCTGACCCAGAAGTCGATCATCGACGACGTGGGCATCGTGTCGCAGGAGACGTACCTCTTCCACGCGACCATCCGCGAGAACCTGCTCTACGCCAAGCCGGAGGCCACCGAGGAGGAGCTGATCGCGGCCTGCACAGCCGCCAACATCCACCACATCATCGCGGGCTTCGAGGACGGCTACGACACCGTCGTGGGCGAGCGAGGCTACCGGCTCTCCGGCGGCGAGAAACAGCGCATCGCCATCGCCCGCGTGCTGCTGAAGGACCCGCCGGTGCTGCTGCTGGATGAGGCGACCAGCGCCCTGGACACCGTGTCGGAGCGGGTGGTGCAGCACGCGCTGGACCAGGCGGCCGCCGGGCGCACCGTGCTCACGATCGCGCATCGGCTCTCCACAGTGATGGGTGCCGACATGATTCATGTGATCGAGGCCGGCCGCATCGTGGAGTCCGGGACGCACGCCGAGCTGCTCGCCGCGGGCGGGCTGTACACCGAGCTGGCCGCGCAGCAGATGGCCGCCTCGAACGTGCTCTCGGACGACGCTCCCGCCCTGCCGGAGCGGCGCGCCGATCAGGCGCCGAAGGACTCGGCGGCCGAGGACGCGGTGCGCGCGCTCACGGCATCCGTCCCGGTGCCCGACGTACCGCACCTCGACCCGGAGGCTTAGCGGCGGCGGGTCGACGCGCGTTCGCGCGCCGTCAGTGAGCGGAGAGGCCGCCGTCCACGAACAGCGAGTGCCCCGTGACGTAGCTCGACCCCGCTCCGGCCAGGAACACGGCGGCGCCGGCGAAGTCGTCCGGCAGCCCGTTGCGGCCGATCATGGTGCGCGCCGCGAGCTCGGCGACCTTCGCGGGATCCTCCTGCAGTCGCGCGTTCAGCGGAGTCAGCACGAAGCCGGGCACCAGCGTGTTGCTCGTGACCCCTGTCCCGCCCCACGCCTCCGCCTCCGAGCGCATGAGGGATTCGACCGCGCCCTTCGAGACGCCGTAGATGCCGCTGGACACGAACGCGCGATGCGCCTGCTGCGAACTGATGTGGATGATCCGCCCGTACCCGCGCGCGGCCATGCCCGGCGCGAAGCGCTGCCCCAGCAGGAACGGGGCGTGCGTGTTCACGGTGAGGGTGGCATCCCAGTCGTCATCGGTGATCTCGGTCATCGGCGGACGGATGTTGATGCCCGCCGAGTGCACCAGGATGTCCGGCTCGCCGAACGGCTCTGCGACGGCCTCCGCGAGAGTCCGGACGCCCTCGCGGGTGCTCAGATCGCCGATGACGCCGGCGGCGCGGCATCCGGCATCCGTCAGCTCCTGCACGGTCCGCTCGACGCGATCCCGCCCCCTGGCGGCGATCACGGTCGCCGCCCCGGCCTTCGCGAGCGCCGTGGCGATGCCGCGGCCGATGCCGGAGGAGCCGCCGGTGACGACGGCGGTGCGGCCGTGCAGCGAGAAGAGCGATTCGAGGTAGTCGGTCACGGCGTCTCCGTTCGGGCTCACCACGCGAGTGCGGCGGCGAGGGCGGGGTCGGGGCGGGCTTCGGCGAACTCGGGAAGCGCCTGGAGCTCGGCCTCGAAGGCCGCCAGCGCCGCGGAGTACTCGGGGTCGGGATGCTCGGCGGCGATGCGCCGCAGCGGCGGCAGATCCATGGCGAGGATCAGGTCCAGGCGGGCGACGACGGCCGCGCGCTGGCCGGCTTCGTGCAGCACGCGGATGCCGCCGCGGAGCGCCGCGAGGTAGTCCCGCAGCACCGGCATCCGGTCCTTGCCCTGCGTGATCGAGGTGCCGTCGGCTCGCAGCCGCCAGTGCGCGACGATGTCGGGGATCACATCGAACGCCCGCGCCTCGGTGTACATCCGCTGCGCGACGATCTGATCCTCGTAGGCGACGTTCTCGGGAAAACGCAGGCCCTCCCAGAGGCTCGTGCGGCTGAGCTTGGACCACGCGACGATGTTCGCGGAGGCGTCCGGGTGCTCGGCGAGGGTGACGCCGAGGCGCCGCGGCGAGGTGGCCTTCGCCACCCACGGCTGCACGCGCCCGGGAAGATATCCGGTGCCGTTCGCGCGATTGCGCACGTATGCGCCGGCGACGAAGTCGCTGCCCGACTCGTCGAGCGCGCCGAGCCACAGGGCGATCGCCGCCGGGGTGAGCTCGTCGTCGGCATCCAGGAACCCCACGAACGGGGTGTCGACGCGATCCAGTCCGATGTTGCGGGCCGCGCCCAGGCCCCTGGCCTCCACGTGATGCAGCACCTCGAAGCGGTCGTCGGACGCCGCCGCGTCGGCGAACACGGCTCCGGTGCCGTCGATCGAGCCGTCGTCGATGAGGAGCGCCCGCCACCGCGGCATGCTCTGCGCTCGCAGCGATGCGATCGCGGCGGGTGCGAACGAGGCGATGTCGCGCCCCGGGACGATCATGGTGACGAGCGGATGCACGACCCCGATCCTACTTTTTCGCAGGCGGGTGGGTTTCCGGATGTCGGGGGTGCGCGCTTCGCGCGGAGAAGTGCGCTTGGTGCGGATGGATTCCCGTGATTCGTCCGCGGGAGGTGCACAAGTCCGCGGGAAGTGCTCGGCTCAGGCGTGCGCGACCGCGGCTCAGGCGTGCGCGACCGCGGCTACGGATGCTGCGATCAGCGCCGCGAGCTGCGCCGGCGCGCCCTCGGGCAGCGGAGTGCGCCCGAAGGTGAACCGCACCGAGGTCTGCGCGACCAGCGGGTCGATGCCGCACGCCACCAGCACGTGCGAGGGTTCGTCGGAGCCGGCCGCGCACGCGGATCCGCTGGAGCTGATCACGCCGCGTCGCTCGAGCTCCAGCAGCACGGACTCGCCGCTGACGCCCCCGAACGTGAAGCTCGCCGTGCCCGGCAGGCGGCGGGTCGGATGCCCGGTCAGGCGCGCCTGCGGGACGGCCCCCAGCACACCGGCGATGAAAGCGCGCGTCGCGTCCGTGACCGCGGCGGACGACGCCGCGCGCTCCGCCTCGGCGAGCTCGAGGGCGGTCGCCAGTGCGACGGCTCCCGCGACGTTCTCGGTGCCGCTGCGCCGACCGCGCTCCTGGCCGCCGCCGTGCAGCAGCGGTTCCAGGGGGACTCGCGCGCGCACCCCCAGGGCGCCGGTGCCCTTGGGCGCGCCGAGCTTGTGCCCGGCGATCGAGATCGCCGCGACTCCGGCATCCTGACCCAGCATCCGCAGATCCAGCCACCCCGCCGACTGCACCGCATCGACGTGCAGCGGAACGCGTTGCGCCCGCGCGACGGCTGCCAGTGCGGCGATGTCCTGCACCGTCCCGATCTCGTTGTTGGCGTGCGCGATCGAGATGAGCGCCGTCTCCGGGCGCAGCGCCGCGGCGAGGTCATCGGGATCGACGACGCCGCTCTCGGACACGGGGAGCAGCGTCACGTCCACGCCGTGGAACCGCTCCAGGTAGCGGGCGGATTCCAGCACCGACTCGTGCTCGATCGGAGTGGTGATCAGGTGCCGGCGGTGCGGGTCCGCGTCGAGGGCGCCCAGCGCGATGCCCTTCACACCCGAATTGTTCGCCTCGGTGCCGCCCGAGGTGAAGACCACATCGTTCGCGCGCATGCCCAGGGCGGCCGCGACTCGCGCGCGGGCGCCCTCCAGGGCATCCGCCGCCGCCTCGCCGGCCGTGTGATGGCTCGACGGGTTGCCGAAGACGTCCGTCAGGTACGGGCGCATCGCCTCCAGCACCTCGGGGCGCACCGGCGAGGTCGCGGCGTGGTCGAGATACAGCATCACCGCATCCGCAGGTCGAGCCCGAGATCCAGAGCGCGTGCGGAGTGGGTCAGCGCGCCCACCGAGATCACCTGCACGCCGGTCTCGGCGATGCCGCGCACGGTGTGGAGGGTCACGCCGCCCGATGCCTCGGCGGTCGCACGACCCGCGAGCAGGCCGACGGCCGTGCGCAGATCGTCGAGGGGGAAGTTGTCGAGCAGCACGGTGTCGGCACCGCCCGCCACCACCGCGTCGATCTGATCCAGGCGGTCGACCTCGACCACCACGTGCGTGGTGTGCGGCAGGCGGGAGAGCGCTTCGCGCAGGGCTGTGGCCAGATCCTGCCCGCTCTGACGCAGCAGCTCCAGGTGGTTGTCCTTCGCCATCACGGCATCCGACAGCGACCGGCGGTGGTTGCTGCCGCCGCCGCTGACAACGGCATGCCGCTCGAACTCCCGCAGCCCCGGGGTGGTCTTGCGCGTGTCGGCGATCCGTGCACCGGTCCCATCGACGGCGTCGACGTAGGCGGCCGTGAGCGTCGCGATGCCGCTCATCCGCTGGGTGAAGTTGAGCGCGACGCGCTCGGCGGTGAGGATGCCGCGCGCCGGACCCGACACGGATGCCAGCGCATCGCCGGCCTCGAAGCGATCGCCATCGGCGACGTGCAGATCGACCCGGATGCTCGGATCGGTCAGCGCGAACGCGGCTGCGAACACCTCGCCGCCGCTGAAGACGCCTGGCTCGCGGGCGATGAGATCGGCCGTGGCCTGCGCCCCTGCCGGCAGCAGCGCGGTGCTGGTGATGTCGCCCCACGGGGCATCCTCCTCCAGAGCCGCGCTGACGGTGCGGTGCAGGGTGGCGGGGGTGATCATGCGGCTCCGATCAGGGCGGACGGGGTCGGTGCGGGAGCGGTCAGGGCAGGGGAGAGCCGGAAGTGCGCGCCGAGCGAATCCGTGCGGGCGAGTGCGGCGCATGCCACGGCCCGCGCGACCACGAGCAGGTTCGCGTCCTCCTGCTCGACCGGCGTGCGCGGCGCGGGCGCCTCCCACGCGTGCAGGGTGCGCACGGCATCCGCGAGCCCCTCGTCGTCGCGGAGCAGCCCGACCTTCTCCCACATCAGCCGCTGCAGAGCCGTCCGGGCGAACGAAGGACCGTCCAGGTCGCAAGATCTGCCGGAATGATCTGAGTCAAACGGCAGAAGTTGATACCTGGACCGTCCTGGGATGCCGGGATCTGGCGGAAGCTGCGCGTCGGAAGCGGATGTGAGTGCCTCGGCGAGGCGCGCGCCGAACACGGCGCCCTCGAGCAGCGAGTTGGAGGCGAGGCGGTTCGCGCCGTGCACGCCGGTCCGCGCCGTCTCGCCGACGGCCCAGAGGCCGGGCAGGGTCGTGCGGCCGTCGACGTCGGTGACGACGCCGCCCATCAGGTAGTGCGCTGCGGGGGAGACGGGCACGGGTTCACGGGTCCAGTCGATCCCGCGGGAGCGCAGCTCCGCGTCGATCGTCGGGAAGTGCGCGGCGAGGTCGTGCACGCCGGTCGCGTCGAGCACGACGGGGGAGCCCTGCGTGAGCGCCTGGCGTGCGACGGCGCGCGCGACGACGTCGCGCGGTGCGAGCTCGGCATCCGCATGCTCGTCGACCATGAAGCGCCGTCCTTCGGCATCCCGCAGCACCGCACCCGCACCGCGCACGGCCTCGGAGACGAGGAACGGCTCGTGACCGGACAGCACGGTCGGGTGGAACTGCACGAACTCCAGATCGGCGACGGATGCCCCGGCGCGCAGCGCCATCGCGATCCCGTCGCCCGTGGTGCCGGACGGGTTGGTGGTGAACGGGTACACGCGTCCGGCGCCGCCGGTCGCGAGCACCACGGCATCCGCTTCGAGCTCCTCACCGCTCAGCAGGCGGATGCCGCGCACGCGGCCGCCCGCCGTCAGCAGGTCCGCGGCGAACGCGCCCTCCCGCACCTGCACGGCGCTCGCGCGCACCCGGGAGACGAGCGCGTCGGAGATCGCCTTCCCGGTCGCGTCGCCGCCGGCGTGCGCGATGCGCGGCAGACTGTGCGCGGCTTCCAGGCCCCGGGCGACCGAGCCGTCAGAGGCGCGGTCGAAGGGCACGCCCGCCGCGACCAGCGCGTCCAGGGCAGCGATCGCGCCGTCGACCAGAGCCGCGATCGCGACCGGATCCCCGTGTCCGTCACCCGCGTGCATGGTGTCCAGAGCGTGCAGCGCAGGCGAGTCGCCCGGCCCGTACTCGCCGGCGATGCCGCCCTGCGCGTGCGCGGTGCAGCCGTCGCCGAGGGCGCCCTTCACGAGCACCTCGACGTCGTGGCCGAGGGCATCCGCGCGCAGCGCCGCGGTCAGTCCCGCGATGCCCGCGCCTGCGATCAGGACCTTCATCGCGGCTTCGCCGCCAGCATCCGCTCCAGCGCCACCCGGGCCGGAGCCGCGACATCGTCCGAGACGCGGATGCGGTTGACCACGCGCCCGCCGACCAGCTCCTCCAGCACCCACGCGAGGTAGCCGGGGTGGATGCGGTACATGGTCGAGCACGGGCAGACGACGGGATCGAGGCAGAAGATCTCGTGCTGCGGGAACTGGGCGGCGAGCCGCCGGACGAGGTTGATCTCGGTGCCGATCGCGAAGACGGTGGGCTCCGTGGCGGCGGCGATCGCCTTGCGGATGTAGTCCGTGGAGCCCGCCTCGTCCGCGGCGTCGACGACCTCCATCGGGCATTCCGGGTGGACGATCACGCGCACGCCCGTGTGCTCGGCGCGGGCCTTCTCGATCTGGTCGACGCTGAAGCGGCGGTGCACCGAGCAGAAGCCGTGCCACAGGATGACTCGGGCATCCTGCAGCTCGCCGGCGGTCGAGCCGCCGAGCGGCCGTCGCGGGTTCCACATCGGCATCCGCTCCAGCTCCACGCCCATCGCCTTGGCGGTGTTGCGGCCCAGGTGCTGGTCGGGGAAGAACAGCACGCGACGGCCGCGGGCGAACGCCCACTCCAGCACGGTCGCGGCGTTCGAGGAGGTGCAGACGATGCCGCCGTGCCGCCCGACGAAACCCTTGATGGCGGCGGAGGAGTTCATATAGGTGACCGGGATCACGGGCACGAAGCCCTCGTCGTCGGCGACGTCCAGCGGGCCGTAGACGTCGGCGAGCTGCTCCCAGCAGTCCTCCACCTGGTCGATGTCGGCCATGTCGGCCATCGAGCAGCCCGCGGCGAGGTTCGGCAGGATCACGGACTGCCCGGGGCCGGAGAGAAGGTCGGCGGTCTCGGCCATGAAGTGCACGCCGCAGAACACGATCGCCTCGGCGTCCGGATGCTCCAGTGCGGCGTTCGCGAGCTGGAAGGAGTCGCCCACGTAGTCGGCGTGCCGCACGACCTCCTCGCGCTGGTAGAAGTGGCCGAGCACCACGACGCGTTCGCCGAGGGCCAGCTTGGCCGCGCGGATGCGATCGTGCAGCTCGTCCTCGTCGGCATCGCGGTAGTCCTGGGGCAGCTCGCCCTGGCGCGGCGAACCCGTGGGGATGACGTCGCCCATCGAGGAGCCGGGGCCGTAGCCGGGGCGGATGTCGAAGTCCCAGGGGCCGGCCGCGAGGTCGGTGGTGCACGTCGACTCCGTGGAGCCGCCGAGCACGATCGCCTGGATCGCGTGGTCGACAGAGGGGTCGAGCAGAGAGGTTTCAGACATCAGGCGCCGCCTTCTGGTCACTTCGACGCTTAGTGTGCGGGATCAGATTATGTCGATCTGACCAGAAGTGCAATCGGCATGACGCGACGATGCCGTGCAGCGACGGCTCAGGAGGTGGCGTTGTAGCGGTACAGACGCGCCGGACGGTGCTTGCCGGTGCGGAACGACTCGGTCGGCACCAGCTCGTCCGACCCCTCCAGCAGGCGGCGGAAGTTGGAGGGGTCCAGGCGACGGCCCAGCACCGCCTCGTACACCTCGCGCAGCTCGGTGAGGGTGAACTCGTCGGGCAGCAGGCCCGCCGCGATGCGGCTGTAGCCGACCTTGTTGCGCAGCCGGTCCAGGGCGTACTCGGCGATGCGGTTGTGGTCGAAGGCCAGTGGCGGGATGGCGTCGACGTCGAACCACTCGACGTTCTCCGGAGCATCCGCCGCCGAGCGCTGCGCATCGACGAGGTCCGATCGCAGCAGAGCCCAGTACACGATCGAGATCGCGCGGCTGGGTGCGCGGTCGACGTCGCCGAACGTGTACAGCTGCTCCAGGTAGCTCGGCTTCAGCGCGGTGGTCTCGGCGAGCGTGCGGGATGCCGCGGCATCCAGGTCCTCGGCCGGATCCAGCCACCCGCCGGGCAGCGCCCACGCGCCCAGGTGCGGCTCGCGGGTGCGCCGCACCAGCGGCAGCATCAGCCGATCGCCCTCGGGCGCCGTGCGCAGCGAGAAGATGACGGTCGACACGGCGACGCGGATCGCGTCGTGCTCGCCTGTCGTGCCACTCACATCGACGAGCCTAGGGGAGAGGATGGGGGCATGCCGGCATCCGACACCACACCAGGGCCCGTGACGGACGCCGAGGTCCCCGCCTACCTCTCCGCGCTGCGCATCCCCGGGCTCGCCGACGTGCACGTGCACTTCCTCCCGGAGCGGATGCTGCACAAGGTCTGGTCGTACTTCGACGCCGCCGAGCAGAACTACGGCCACGCCTGGCCCATCCAGTACCGGTACGACGACGACACTCGGCTCGCCATCGCACGCGGACTGGGGATGCGGGCGATACCGGCCCTGACCTATCCGCACAAGCCGGGGATGGCCGCCTGGCTGAACGACTGGAACCGGCGCTTCGCGGCGGCGCACCGCGACGTGGTGCACTGCGCGACCCTGTTCGCCGAACCGGAGTCGGCGTCCTACGTGCCGGAGGCACTCGAAGCCGGTGCGCGGCTGTTCAAGGTGCACGTCCAGGTCGGCGGGTTCGCGCCCGACGATCCGGTGCTGGATGCGGCCTGGGCGGCACTCGAGCGTGCCGGCGTGCCCGTGGTCATCCATGCCGGCTCGCGGCCGCTGCCCGGTGCGCACACCGGACCGGACGCCATCGGCGCGGTGCTCGCGCGCCACCCGCACCTCGCGTTCGTCATCGCGCACATGGGGATGCCGGAGTACGACGCCTTCGCCGACCTGGCCGAGCAGTACGAGAACGTGCATCTGGACACCACGATGTTCGCGACCGGGTTCCTGGACGGACCGTCGGTGTGGCCGGACGGGTACCTCCAGCGCCTCGGAGCGCTGCAGGAGCGCATCGTGCTCGGATCGGACTTCCCGAACATCCCCTACCCGTACGCCCGGCAGCTGTCCGCCCTCACCGACCTCGGTCTCGGAGACGAGTGGATGCGCTCCGTCCTGTGGCGCAACGGCGCACGTCTCCTGGGTCTCCCCGTCGCCGGGTGACGGCACGCACTCCGCCGCGGAACGGCGCGGGACACGCCGCCGTGCCGCTATGCTGGAGGCCTAACTGAACAGCCAATTCAATACAGGCCGAACGACCTGTGCGGGAGAGTCCGGTGATCGCAGCCGGACACCGAAGGAGCAAGCCTCCCCGCCAATCTCTCAGGTACCCCTACCGTGCTGGTCCGGCCGCTCTGAAAAGCGATGCTCCGGCATCCGCCGACGGTGAAAGCCTCTCTCCTGACATGGGTCCCCGAGACCGTCGCAGGGTGGGCGAAGCTCTCAGGCCCGATGACAGAGGGGGAGTTCCGAGGACGCCGATGATGTCGTCCTGCAACCCGACCGGGAGAACTCCGTGACCGAACCCCGTTACACCCCGCTCCGTGCGCGCCATGAGGCGCTCGGCGCCTCCTTCACCGATTTCGGCGGCTGGCAGATGCCGGTGCGCTACACCTCCGACCTCGCCGAGCACCACGCCGTGCGCGAGGCCGCCGGGATCTTCGACATCTCGCACATGGCCGAGTTCACCGTACGCGGTGCCGACGCCGCCGCGTACCTGGACTACTCGCTCGCGGGCCGCCTGTCGGCGATGACCGTGGGCAAGGCGAAGTACTCGCTGCTGCTCGCCGAGGACGGCGGCATCATCGACGACGTGATCGTCTACCGCCTCGGCGACGACGACTTCCTGATCATCTCCAACGCGGGCAACCGGGATGCTGTGCGCGAGGCGCTGCTCGCCCGCACCGACGGGTTCGACGTCGAGACGGTCGACGTCTCCGACGACTACGCGCTGATCGCGGTGCAGGGCCCCGCCGCCGAGCAGATCCTCACCGAGGTCGCCGGCATCGGCGAGGTCTCGATCCCCTGGGCCGAGCAGAAGTACTACGCCTGGGCCGACGCCACGTGGAACGGCAAGCCGCTGCTGCTCGCCCGCACCGGGTACACCGGCGAGGACGGCTTCGAGCTGCTGGTGGCCGCCGCCGACGCGGAGTCGCTCTGGGACGCCGTGCTGTCCGCCGGTGAGTCGAAGGGCCTCGTGCCCTGCGGCCTCGCCTCCCGCGACACGCTGCGCCTCGAGGCGGGCATGCCGCTGTACGGCCACGAGCTGAACCGCGAGATCAAGCCCGCGCAGGCCGGGCTCGGCCGCGTGGTCGTGACCGACAAGGAGCGCTTCGTCGGGCAGGGCGCCGTGACGCCCGCCGAGGGCGCACCCGTGCTCGTCGGCCTGCAGGCCGAGGGCCGTCGCGCCGGCCGTGCCGGCTACGCCGTGGTGGATGCCGAGGGTGCGACCCTCGGCGAGATCACCAGCGGCGCCCTCAGCCCGACGCTCGGCCACCCCATCGCGATGGCCTTCGTCGACCCCTCTTCCGCCGAGGAGGGAACCGCAGTATTCCTTGATGTGCGCGGGACGAAGATCCCCGCGACCGTGACCGCCCTGCCTTTCTACCGGAGGAAGAAATGACCGATCTGACCACCCTCAAGTACAGCGAAGAGCACGAGTGGGTCGCCCTGGAGGGCTCCGTCGCGACCGTCGGCATCACCGACTACGCCGCCGACGCCCTCGGTGACATCGTCTTCGTCGAGCTGCCCGCGGTCGGCACCGAGCTGAGCAGCGGCGACGTCTTCGGCGAGGCCGAGTCCACCAAGTCGGTCTCCGAGCTGTACGCGCCCGTCGCCGGCACCGTCGTCGAGGTCAACCAGGCCATCGTCGACGACCCGTCGCTGGTCAACTCCTCGCCCTTCGAGGACGCGTGGATGATCAAGGTCGAGGTCGCCGACGGCGCCCTCGACGGTCTGCTCGACCGCGACGGCTACACCGCGATCACGGAGGGCTGAGAGTGGTCTCCTTCGCAGACCGTCATATCGGGACGACCTCCGATGCGCAGCGGCAGATGCTCGATGCGCTCGGGGTCACCTCCGAGCTGGCCGACTGGAGCCCGGTCGAGGCGCTGATGCGCCAGGCCGTGCCCGCGTCGATCTTCACCCCTGCGCCCACATCCGCCATCCCGGGCGCCGCCAGCGAGGCCGAGGCGCTCGCGGAGCTGCGCTCGCTCGCGAACCGCAACACCGTGAACCGGGCCATGATCGGCCTCGGCTACTACGGCACCTTCACGCCCTCGGTGATCCAGCGCAACGTGCTCGAGAACCCGTCCTGGTACACCGCGTACACGCCGTATCAGCCGGAGATCTCGCAGGGCCGCCTGGAGGCTCTGATCAACTTCCAGACCATGGTGTCCGACCTCACCGGGCTCTCGACGGCCAACGCGTCGATGCTCGACGAGTCGACCGCGGTCGCCGAGGGGATGCTGCTGGCGCGGCGCGCCTCGAAGGCGAAGACCGACGTGTTCGTCGTCGACACCGACGCCCTTCCGCAGACCAAGGCGCTGCTGGCGACCCGCGCGGCCGCCGTCGGCATCCAGCTGGTCGAGCGCGACCTCGCCGCGGGCGAGGAGCTGCCCGCCGAGCTGTTCGGCGTGTTCGTGCAGTACCCGGGTGCCTCCGGGCGCGTCTGGGACCCGGCCGCCGTGATCGACGCAGCGCACTTGGCCGGCGGCATCGCCGTGGTCGCGGCTGATCTGCTCGGCCTCACGCTGCTCCGCTCGCCTGGTTCGCTCGGCGCCGATGTCGCCGTGGGCACCACGCAGCGCTTCGGCGTGCCGATGGGCTTCGGCGGACCGCATGCCGGCTACATGGCCGTGCGCGCGGGCCTCGAGCGTCAGCTGCCCGGTCGCCTCGTCGGCGTCTCTCAGGATGCCGTGGGCTACCCGGCCTATCGTCTCGCCCTGCAGACCCGCGAGCAGCACATCCGCCGTGAGAAGGCCACCTCGAACATCTGCACCGCGCAGGTGCTGCTGGCCGTCATGGCCTCGATGTACGCGGTCTACCACGGCCCCGACGGCCTGCGCGCGATCGCGCGCGACGTCGCCGCGAATGCCGCACTCCTGCGCGACTGGCTCGTCGAGGCCGGTGCCGAGGTCGTGCACGACGCGTTCTTCGACACCCTGAACGTGCGGGTGGCGGGTGGCGCCGCCGCGCTGGTCGAGAAGGCGCATCAGGCAGGCATCCTGCTGCGCCTGGTGGACGCCGACACCGTCGGCATCGCGGTCGACGAGACCACCACCGTCACCGACCTGCACCGGGTCGCGGTGCTGTTCGGCGGCAAGGAGGAGCGCGTGTTCGGGCGCGTCGACGGCGGGTCCACGGGCGCGCTGCCCACGGCGCTGCTGCGCGAGGGCGAGTACCTCACGCACCCGGTGTTCCACGCGCACCGCTCCGAGACGGCCATGATGCGCTACCTCAAGCAGCTCGCCGACCGCGACTACGCGCTCGACCGCGGCATGATCCCGCTGGGCTCGTGCACGATGAAGCTCAACGCGGCCACCGAGATGGCGGCCATCACCTGGCCCGAGTTCGCCCAGCTGCACCCGTTCGCCCCGGCGGACGACGTCGAGGGCTCGCTCGCCATGATCGACCAGCTCGAGGCGTGGCTCGCCGAGGTGACCGGCTACGACGCTGTCTCCCTGCAGCCGAACGCCGGCTCCCAGGGCGAGCTCGCCGGCCTGCTCGCGATCCGCGGCTACCACCACGCCAACGGCGACGAGCACCGCACCGTGTGCCTCATCCCGTCGTCGGCGCACGGCACGAACGCGGCATCCGCCGTGCTCGCGGGCATGAAGGTCGTCGTCGTGGCGACCGACGAGCTCGGCAACGTCGACCTGGGCGACCTGCGCGCCAAGATCGAGCAGCACGCCGAGAGCCTCGCCGCACTGATGATCACCTACCCGTCCACGCACGGCGTGTACGAGGAGCAGGTCGTCGAGATCACCTCCGCCGTGCACGATGCCGGTGGCCAGGTGTACGTCGACGGCGCCAACCTCAACGCGCTGCTCGGATACGCCCGCTTCGGCGACCTGGGCGGCGACGTCTCGCACCTGAACCTGCACAAGACGTTCGCCATCCCGCACGGCGGCGGCGGACCTGGTATCGGCCCGGTGGCGGCCAAGGCGCACCTCGCGCCGCACCTGCCCGGCCACCCGCAGGCGCAGAAGGACGTGCACGCGGGCGGATACGTGTTCGAGGGCGGTCCCGTCTCCGCTGCGCCGTACGGCTCGGCGGGCGTGCTGCCGATCTCCTGGGCGTATGTGCGCATGATGGGTGCGGACGGCCTGCGCAACGCCACGGCCGCAGCCGTGCTGTCGGCGAACTACATCGCCGCGCGCCTGGCCGACCACTACCCGGTGCTCTACACCGGTGAGAACGGCCGCGTCGCCCACGAGTGCATCCTGGACCTGCGTCCGCTCAAGGAGGCCACCGGCATCAGCGTCGACGACGTCGCCAAGCGTCTCATCGACTTCGGCTTCCACGCGCCGACCATGTCGTTCCCCGTCGCGGGCACGCTCATGGTCGAGCCGACGGAGTCGGAGGACCTGGGCGAGCTGGAGCGGTTCATCGAGGCGATGATCATGATCAAGGCCGAGGCGGATGCCGTGGCCGCCGGGCGCTGGCCGGCGGACGACAACCCGCTCGTGAACGCACCGCACACAGCCGCGTCGCTCATCGCGGGGGAGTGGACTCACGCGTACACGCGCGAAGAGGCCGCATACCCCGTGCACGCGCTGGTCGCGACGAAGTACTGGCCGCCGGTGCGCCGCATCGATCAGGCGGACGGAGACCGCAATCTGGTGTGCGCCTGCCCGCCGATCGAGGCGTTCGCCTGAGAGCGCTCCCTCGTGATCACCCCGTCGCCGGTTCCGGCGGCGGGGTGATTCGGTTAAGACGTCATAACGCTTGCCTCACGGAGCGGGTCCTTCGTGGGAGTCCGTCTTAGGATCGGTTCATGCGCCGCCCTTGCAGCTGAGGATGGCGTCACGCTCTGAAGTCCATAGGAGGACACGAAGTGAAGCGCAACAAGATCGCACTCGCCAGTGCGGCAGTTCTGGTCGCGGGCGTCACCGTGCTCGCAGGCTGCTCGTCGTCCGGCTCCAACCCGAAGCCGAGCGCCGACACGGGGAACGGCAACACCGACCCCAAGGCCATCATCACGGCGAGCGGTTCCGAGCCCGAGAACCCGCTGATCCCGACCAACACCAACGAGGTCGGTGGAGGCAAGATCCTCGACTCGATCTTCGCGGGTCTGGCCTACTACGACGGCAGCGGCAAGCTCGTCAACGACATGGCCGACAAGATCGAGGTCACCGCACCCGACGAGCTGACTGTGACCCTGAAGAAGGGCATGAAGTTCACCGATGGCAGCGACGTCAAGGCCGACAACTTCATCAAGGCCTGGAACTACGGGGCGCTGTTCTCCAACAAGCAGCTGAATCAGTCGTGGTTCGCTGACATCGAGGGCTTCAACGCCGAAGCTGACTCCGAGCTCACCGGTCTGAAGAAGGTCAGCGACACCGAGTTCACCATCAAGCTGACCAGCCCGGTGGCCGCCGACTTCGCGACCCGCCTCGGCTACTCCGCGTTCTACCCGCTTCCCGATGTCGCGTTCACCGACATGGCGAAGTTCGGCGAGAACCCGATCGGCAACGGGCCCTACAAGCTGGCCGGCGACGGTGCCTGGCAGCACGACGTGCAGATCGACCTGGTCAAGAACCCTGACTACAAGGGTGTGCGCAAGCTCGCCAACGGCGGTCTGACCCTGAAGTTCTACACCTCGTACGACGCGGCCTACGCCGACCTGCTGGGCGGCAACCTGGACGTCATCGACAGCATCCCGGATGCCTCGATCGCGACGTTCCAGAGCGACCTCGGCGACCGCGCGGTCAACCAGCCCGCCGCGATCTTCCAGTCGTTCACGATCGGCGAGTGGATCGAGCACTTCTCCGGCGACGAGGGCAAGCTGCGTCGCGCGGCGATGTCGATGGCGATCGACCGCGAGTCGATCACCAAGACGATCTTCAACGACACGCGCGTCCCCGCGACCGACTTCACCTCGCCCGCACTCGACGGCTACCAGAAGAGCCTCAAGGGTGGCGACGCGCTGAAGTACGACCCGAAGGAGGCGAAGAAGCTGTGGGCCGAGGCCGACAAGATCTCGCCGTGGTCGGGCAAGTTCGAGATCGCCTACAACGCCAACGGCCCGCACCAGGCTTGGGTCGAGGCCGTCGCCAACTCGCTGAAGAACACGCTCGGCATCGATGCCGCCGGCGCCTCGTACGTCGACTTCGCCACGCTGCGCGCGGCGATCAACGCCAAGGACGCCGACGGCAAGCGCACCTTCAAGACCGCGGCCCGTTCGGGCTGGCAGGCCGACTACCCGGGTGTGTACAACTTCCTGTTCCCGCTCTACTCGACGGGCGCCTCGTCCAACGACGGCGACTACACCAACCCCGAGGTCGACAAGCTCCTCGCAGAGGGCGCATCCGCTGACACCCCGGCGGACTCGGTCAAGAAGTACACCCAGGTTCAGGAGATCCTCGTGAAGGACCTCCCGGCGATCCCGCTGTGGTACCAGAACTCCATCGGTGGTTTCGGTGAGAGCGTGCACAACGTGAAGTTCGGCTGGAACTCCGTGCCGCTGTTCGAAGACATCACCAAGGACAAGACGAAGTAAGGCTCCGCAGGGCTGACCGTGAGGCGGCGACGTGAACGTCGTCGCCTCACGGCGTACCCACGGAGTGCATCGTCCGCACGAATCGAGAGTGGATGTTCTCTTACATCGTCCGCCGTATCCTGCAGCTGATCCCCGTCTTCCTGGGATCCACGCTGCTGATCTACGCCCTGGTGTTCGCCATGCCAGGCGACCCGATCGCCGCGCTCTTCGGCGACAAGCAGCCCAGCCAGCAGCTGCTGGACGCGATCCGCGCCCAGTACCACCTGGATCAGCCCTTCATCGTGCAGTACTACTACTACATGTCGGGGCTCGTCCGCGGTGACATGGGCACCACCTTCTCCGGCCAGTCCGTCAACGACGTGCTGGCCCGCACTCTGCCGGTGACCGGCCGCCTGGCGGTGCTGTCGATCGGCATCGAGTTCCTGCTGTCGATCATCGTCGGCACGTTCTCGGCGCTGCGCAAGGGGAAGGTCTCCGACAACGTCGCCCTGATCATCGCGCTGGTCTTCCTGTCGATGCCCATCTTCGTGATGTGCTTCCTCGCCCAGTACTTCCTGGCGATCCAGTTGGGCTGGTTCCGGCCGACGGTCGGCGGTCAGAACGGCTGGGGGGACATGTGGCTGCCCGCCATCGTGCTGGGCCTCAGCCTGTACGCCACCAGCATGCGGCTCATGCGCGGCTCCGTCATCGAGACCATGAACCAGGACTGGGTGCGCACCGCCTACAGCAAGGGCCTCCCGCAGTACCGCGTCCTTCCCGTGCACGTGATCCGCAACTCGCTGATCCCGGTGATCACGAACTCCGCGACCAACTTCGGCGTGCTGCTGGTCGGCGCGACCGTCACCGAGTTCATCTTCAACATCCCCGGCGTCGGAAACACCCTTTTCCGCGCCATCCTGCAGCATGAGGGCCCGACCATCGTCTCGTTCGTCACGATCTTCGTCGTGCTGTACGTGCTGGTGAACCTGCTCGTCGACCTGCTGTACGGGCTGCTCGATCCGAGGATCCGCTATGTCTGACCCGCTGTCCCGGCGCTATGTCGCCCCCGTCACCACGGAGCAGCCGCCCACCGACGCCGTGCGCGTCAGCGGCAAGCCCTCCAATCTGTGGCGCGATGCCTGGTACGACCTGCGCCGCCGCCCGCTGTTCTGGATCTCGTTGGGGTTCGTGGCGCTGCTGCTGCTGATGGCCGTGTGGCCGACCCTGTTCACGCAGGTGCCTCCGGACAACCAGTGCCTGCTGGAGAACTCCAACAAGGGGCCGACGGGCGATCACATCCTGGGCTTCACATTCCAGGGCTGCGACGTGTTCTCCCGCATCGTGCACGGCGCGAGCACCTCGCTGAGCGTGGGTCTGCTGTCCACCATCATCGGTTCGGGCATCGGATGGATCATGGGCACGATCGCCGGCTACTACGGCGGCTGGGTCGACTCGCTGCTCTCGCGCATCGGTGACATGTTCTTCTCGATCCCCTACATCCTGGCCGCCGTGGTCGTGATGACGGTGTTCGAGAAGTACCGCAACGTGTTCACGCTGTCGCTCGCGATCGGAGGGTTCGCGTGGGCGGCCACCGCTCGCGTGGTCCGCGCCGAGGTGATGCGGGTGCGGCAGGCGGAGTTCATCACGGCGTCCAAGGCCGTCGGGCGCTCGAAGTTCAGCACCCTGATGGCTCACGTCGTGCCCAACGCCATCGCGCCGCTGATCGTGCTCGGCACGCTCGCGCTCGCGGGCGGCATCGTGGCGGAGTCCACCCTGGCGTTCCTCGGTGTCGGCCTCGGCACGGAGACGATGTCCTGGGGTGCCGACATCAGTCGCGCTCAATCGACGCTGCGGGTCGCCCCGATGTCACTGATCTACCCGTCGATCGCACTGACGACGGCCGTGCTGTCCTTCGTCGTGCTGGGCGAGCTCCTCCGAGACGCCATGGACCCGAAGGCGAGGGCCACCCGATGAACGCTTCGATCGATCAGGAGCCGCTGGTCAGCATCCGCGACCTGAAGGTCGCCTTTCGCGGCCAGCACGGCGTGCGCGAGGTGCTGCACGGCGTGAGCTTCGACATCTTCCCCGGCGAGACCGTGGCGATCGTGGGGGAGTCGGGTTCCGGCAAGTCCACCACCGCGGCGGCCATCGTCAACCTGCTCCCCGGCACCGGCAAGGTGACGGGCGGGTCGATCGTCATGGACGGACGCGAGCTGACCAAGCTCGGCCGCCGTGAGATGGAGCACCTGCGCGGGCGGGACATCGGCTTCGTCCCGCAGGACCCGATGTCGAACCTCAACCCGGTGTGGAGCATCGGCTTCCAGGTCAAGGAGGCGATCCGCGCCAACGGCATCGCCCAGGGCAGGGCCGAGGTCAAGCGCCGCGCGATCGAGGTGCTGCAGCAGGCGGGTCTGGCGGATGCCGAGCGGCGCCTGCACCAGTTCCCGCATCAGTTCTCGGGAGGCATGCGCCAGCGTGCGCTGATCGGCATCGGCCTCGCGGCGGACCCGCGTCTGCTCATCGCCGACGAGCCCACCTCCGCGCTGGACGTGACCGTGCAGCGCGTGATCCTCGACCACATGGCGAGCCTCACGCGCGACCGCGGCACCTCGGTGCTGCTCATCACGCACGATCTGGGACTCGCCGCCGAGCGCGCCTCCCGGATCATCGTGATGAACCAGGGCGAGATCGTCGAGGCCGGCCCCAGCCGCGAGATCCTGGAGGACCCACGGCATCCGTACACCAAGCGCCTGGTCGCGGCCGCTCCGAGCATCGCCTCGCAGCGGATCCAGGCCGAGGTGACCGAGCACGGCATCCAGCCCGAGGAGTCGCTCGCCGACGCACCCACCATGGTGCGCGTGGCGGGGCTGACGAAGGACTTCAAGATCCGTCAGGGCGGTTTCCGCAGCGAGCTGTTCCGCGCGGTCGACGACGTCAGCTTCGACATCCCCCGGGGCAAGACGCTGGCGCTCGTGGGCGAGTCGGGTTCGGGCAAGACCACGGTCGCGCGGATGGTGCTCAAGCTCGAGTCCGTCACCTCCGGCACCATCGAGGTCGCGGGCGAGGACGTGTCGCACCTGTCGAACGCGCAGGCGTTCGCGCTGCGCCGTCGGATGCAACCGGTGTTCCAGGACCCGTACGGGTCGATGGATCCGTTGCGCAACATCGGCAACACCATCGCCGAGCCGATGGTCGTGCACGGCGTGGGCGATCAGTCCTCGCGGCGCGAGCGCGTGCTCGAGCTGCTGGAGCAGGTCGCGCTGCCGAGCGAGGTCGTCTCCCGCTACCCGAACGAGCTGTCCGGCGGTCAGCGTCAGCGCGTGGCGATCGCGCGCGCCCTGGCGCTCAAGCCCGACGTGGTCGTTCTCGACGAGGCCGTCTCGGCCCTCGACGTGCTGGTGCAGGCGCAGATCCTCAAGCTGCTCGCCGAGCTGCAGAGCGAACTGCAGCTGACCTATCTGTTCATCACGCACGATCTCGCGGTGGTGCGTGTCTCCAGCGACCTGGTGGCCGTGATGGAGAAGGGCAAGCTGGTCGAGAAGGGGAGCGTCGACGAGATCTTCGCGAACCCGCAGCAGGAGTACACGCAGCGTCTGCTCGAAGCCATCCCGGGAGCCTCCATCCAGCTCGGCGGGGGCGGCCTGTGAGCTCTCCTGACAAGGAGACGAACGAGTCCCGTCCGCGCACCTACCGTGCGTGGACGGGACTCGTCTTCCTCGCGATCTCGACGCTCGTGGTCGCGTACCTGCTCATCGACGCGGCCGTGCGCGCCGGTTTCGGGCAGATGATGCTGCTCGCTCCCTGGGTGCTGCTGGCGCTGTGGGTGGTCTACGCGGCGTCCGCGGCCTCACTGCTGCGTCTGGACGAGCGCGGCGTGCGGATGCAGAACCTGCTGCGCCGGATCAGCTTCGGCTGGGCGCACGTGAAGGACGTCGACTTCCACTGGCAGCTGGAGTTCTCGCTCGACGACGGGTCGAAGGCCACTGCGATGGGCGGTCCCGCACGATCCCGCCCGCGTCGGCAGACCGCCCGCGAGCGGGACGTGGAGGGGGTGAAGCCCCCGTCCGGCGTGCGGGAGCTCGCCGACATCCGCTCGCGCTGGAAGGCGGCGCGGAAGGATGCCGATGCTCCGATCCGCCGCAGCTGGGACTGGCCCGCTCTCGGCGCCCTGCTGGTGATCGCGGTGTGGGCCGTGGTCTCGATCGTCGTCACCCGCTGACCGCGACGGCGCTAGCCGGGCAGACCGAAGAGGGCCGGCCACATCGCGGCCGCCCACGGATAGCCGACGAACGCTGCGGCGTCGATGAGGAAGTGGGCGACCAGGAACGGCATGAGGCGTCCGGTGCGGGCGAAGAGCCAGCCGAACAGCATCCCCATCGCGAAGTTGCCGATGAACGCGCCCGGCCCCTGGTACAGGTGGTAGCTGGCGCGCAGCGCGCTGGTGGCGACGATGATCGGCCAGGTTCCCCAGCCCAGCTGCCGCAGCCGGGCGAACAGGTAGCCGAGCACCACGAACTCCTCCTGGATCGAGGCGCGAGCGGCCGAGAGCAGCAGGATCGGCACCGTCCACCAGTGCGCGGCGAGCCCACCCGGGTCGACGGCGACGAACAGCCCCCGGGCGCGTCCGAGCAGGTACAGGCCGATACCGGGGATGCCGATGGCCAGCACGAGCAGGGCGCCCCAGCCGGTGTCACGCCCGTAGCGCCGGCCGTCCAGGCCCAGCGCCTGCAGGTGCGGGCGCTGGGAACGCCAGAGCAGGAAGCAGACCAGCAGGACCGGCACGATCGCGAACCCGATCGAGAGCAGCTGGTAGATGAGGTCGAAGGCCTCCCTGTCGCTGCGCGACGGGTTCAGCGTGGTCGTCTGATCGGCCAGGGGAGTGCTGTCGGTGAGTCGGTACGCGAGCTGCACGATCGAGTAGATCGCCGACTGCCCGAGGCCGAGCGCGAGCACGATGCCGATCTCCCACCACAGTCGCGTGCGGCCGGGGCCGGGGTCGACGGACGGCAGGATCCGGGCAGCGGGCATAGCCAGATGCTACCCAGTGCGTCAGTAGGCTTGACCGAGGAATGACGAGCACGACACGACGCGCCGCGAGCGGCGGCACAGCACCCGCTCCCGCGCCGAGGTCGGTGGTGGTGCTTCGCGCCCTGCTCGCGACATGGCGGGACTACGACGAGAAGTCCGCGTGGTACCGGACGTGGTTCCTGCCCTCCGTGATCGCCGATCACGTCGCCGCCGCGCGTTCGGACGTCGAGCGCGAGCTGCTGACCGACCTGCGCGCCGCCATGACCGAGCGGCAGTGGCGGGCGCTGCCCGAGAACGTCGCCCGTGTCGCGAAGGACTCCGCTGCGACGATCGCCAAGGCGCGCACGTTCCGTGACAGCAGCCTGCTCGCCGGCGTGCGGAGATCGATGTCGGGCGCGACGCCCGCACCGCCGCCGGGCACGAGGCCCGCACCGCCGCCGGAGGCATCGGTCGCGGACGCCGTTCTCGAGTGGGCCCGCGAGGAGCATCCCGAATTCCGGCCCACTCCCGAACAGGCGGCCGTGATCGGCACGACCCACGGGCATGCGCTCGTCGAGGCCCGCGCCGGGAGCGGGAAGACCACGACCATGATCGCCCGCGCCGCCCACCTGATCGAGCGACGCGGCGTGCGGCCCGACGAGATCCTCATGCTCGCGTTCAACGGCGCCGCAGCCGCGGATCTCCGGCGCCGCGCGGAGGAGTGGCTGCCGGCGGCCGCTCAGCCGCACATCATGACGCTGGACGCGCTCGCCTACCGCCTGGTCCGTCCGGCGGAGCGTGTGCTCGCCGAGGACGCGGATCGGCGCGTCGAGGAGATCGTGCGATCCCTGTGGCACGACCCCGCGTCGCAGGACGAGATGCGGGAGCTGGTGCTGTCGTTCGTGCGGGCGGACGCCGACGGCGAGACGGGCACCCGGTACTGGAGCCTGCGCGGCGACGCGCTGCCCACCCGGGCCGCGCAGAGCATCGCCGACGCCCTGCTGCGAAGCGGGCTGGGCAGCGATGGACGGGACTTCCGATTCCACCGCAGCAGCTCCGTCTTCGAGCTGCTCGACGCGGACGGCGGGTCACGGCTGCGGATCGCCATCACCGACCCGCGCCGTCCGTTCTCCGCAGACCTGCGCTACGACGAGCGCACCACGGCGGCGAGCGGGTTCGAGGCGCGCCTGCGCCGCGATCTCCGCTCGGCGGGCATCCCGACCGCCGAGATGGACGACGACCGTCTCTGGGAGGCGATCCGGGGGTCGATCGGCGAGAGACTGCTGCGGGCGATCACGCAGATCGTGATGCGGGCGCGCCAGCGCATGTGGAGCGGCGCGGACCTGCTGCGGGAGTGGCGGCAGCGCGACGGGGACGAGTCCCGTCGAGGCGCGATCGAGCTCGGCGCCCGGATGCTGGATCTCTACGCGCAGGCGCTCGCCGAGGCGCACGAGGAGGACTTCCCCGGGATCGTCTGGCGGGCGGCGGCGCGGGTCGGGGAGGGATTCACCGACTTCTCCGGCGGTGGCCGCAGCGGCGATGTCCGCGAGATCACGCACATCGTCATCGACGAGTTCCAGGACTTCACGCCGCGCTTCGACGCCCTGATCCAGGCCGTGCTGGGCCAGGCGCCGCGGGCGAGGGTCATGGCCGTCGGCGACGACTGGCAGGCCATCAACGAGTTCGCCGGCTCGTCGACCGAGTACTTCGCAGAGTTCACCGCCCGCTTCCCGGGCGCGATACGCCTGCGGATGCTGGGGAACCAGCGCTCCAGCGCCGACATCGTCGACGTCGGCAACAGCATCATGGCCGGGCGCGGCAGGCCGGCCAAGGCGGTGGCGGAGCTCACCGGGCGCATCAGGCAGTTCGGGATGGACGGCTTCGAGCCGACGCCTGAGGAGGAGCGGCTCGGCCGTCCTTCGACCTCCGCTGTGCTGAGGCTTGTCAAGGAGCACCTCGGACACGGGCGCACGGTGGCCGTGCTGGCGCGAACGCGCGAGGTCGCCGAGCGTGCCGTCGCGGGTCTTGCGCGGGTCGTGCCGCCGGATGCCGTCGCGCGCTGCGAAGTCGGCACCATCCACTCCTACAAGGGCCGGGAGGCGGATGCCGTGATCCTGGTGGGCGTGGCCGGATGGGCGTTCCCGCACGTGCATCCGACCTGGCAGCTCGGGCGCGTGTTCGGCGACTCCTTCGCCTCGATCCTCACAGCGGAGCGACGACTGCTCTACGTCGGGGTGAGCCGGCCCCGCCGCTGGCTCGACGTCGTGACGGGGCGCGAGGACGATCCGTCGCCGCTCTGGGAGAGCGCGTCGCTGCTGCCCGCCGTGCGTCGCACGGACTGGGCGTCGGTCGCGCCGGCCCTCGGCGCGCCGGCCGTGCGACGTGCGACCGTGCGGGTGTACAACGGCATGTACGACGGGCGCTGGCTGCTCTCCTGGGACGACTTCCACGAGAGCAAGAACCTGCTCACGGCCGACGGCGGCTTCCGCTACGAGCCGTCCGGCGGGCGTGCGCACTGGGTCGCGCGGATGGATGCCGCCGAGCTGAAAGCGCGGGACGTTCTCGATCACCCCTGGGCGCGGTTCGACGGCATCCGCGTCGAGGTCGAGTGGCCCGACCGACGTCGTCAGGTGTTCACCCGCTAGCCTGACCGGGCCCTCAGGAAGGCGCTGATGGCGTGCGCTATCCTGGAACGTCGGCATCCCGGCGCACAAATCCCAACTCCGCTTAGGACTCCTTGAATGGCGCACGCCCTCCGCTCTGACCTCCGAAACGTCGCGATCGTCGCACACGTCGACCACGGCAAGACCACCCTCGTCGACGCCATGCTCCGCCAGACCGGCTCGTTCGGCGAGCACGCGCACGTCGAAGAACGCGCGATGGACTCCAACGACCTGGAGCGTGAGAAGGGCATCACGATCCTCGCCAAGAACACGGCGATCACGTACAAGGGCAAGCACTCCGAGACCCCGGTGACGATCAACGTCGTCGACACCCCCGGCCACGCCGACTTCGGCGGCGAGGTCGAGCGCGCGCTGTCCATGGTCGACGGCGTCGTGCTGCTGGTGGACGCCTCCGAGGGCCCGCTCCCGCAGACCCGCTTCGTTCTGCGCAAGGCGCTCGAGGCCAAGCTTCCCGTCATCCTGCTGGTCAACAAGACCGACCGTGCCGACGCGCGCATCGCCGAGGTCGAGGCCGAGGCGCAGGACCTGCTGCTGGGCCTGGCATCCGACCTGGTCGACGACGTGCCCGATCTCGACGTCGACGCCCTGCTGGACGTGCCGGTCGTCAGCGCCTCCGGCCGTGCCGGTGCGGCATCCCGCACCCGTCCCGCCAACGGCGACCTGCCCGACAACGACGACCTCGAGCCGCTCTTCGAGGCGATCCTCGAGCACGTGCCCGCACCGTCCTACGACGACGAGGCCCCGCTGCAGGCGTGGGTCACGAACCTCGACTCCTCGTCCTTCCTCGGACGCCTCGCGCTGCTGCGCGTCTTCAACGGCACGCTGAAGAAGGGCCAGACGGTCGCCTGGGTGCGTCAGGACGGCACCACTCAGAATGCTCGTATCACCGAGCTGCTGATGACCAAGGCGCTGGAGCGCTACCCGGCCGAGTCCGCCGGTCCCGGCGACATCGCCGTGATCGCCGGATTCGCAGACATCATGATCGGCGAGACCATCGCCGACCCCGAGGACGTGCGCCCGCTGCCGCAGATCACGGTCGACGAGCCGTCGATCTCGATGACGATCGGCACGAACACCTCGCCGCTGGTCGGCAAGGTCAAGGGCCACAAGCTCACCGCCCGCATGGTGAAGGACCGCCTGGACCGCGAGCTGATCGGCAACGTCTCGATCCGCGTGAACGACATCGGCCGTCCGGACGCCTGGGAGGTGCAGGGCCGCGGCGAGCTGCAGCTCGCCATCCTGGTCGAGAACATGCGCCGCGAGGGCTTCGAGCTCACGGTCGGCAAGCCGCAGGTGGTCACCCGCAAGATCGACGGAAAGGTGCACGAGCCCTACGAGCACCTCACGGTCGACGTCCCCGAGGAGCACCTCGGCGCCGTGACCCAGCTGATGGCCAACCGCCGCGGCCGCATGGACAACATGATCAACCACGGCACCGGCTGGATCCGCATGGAGTTCATCGTGCCCTCGCGCGGTCTGATCGGCTTCCGCACCGAGTTCCTCTCGATCACCCGCGGCACCGGCATCGCGAACGCGATCTCGCACGGCTACGACGAGTGGGCCGGCTCCATCGTGGCCCGTCAGAACGGCTCGATCGTCGCGGACCGCGCCGGTGTGGCCACACCCTTCGCCATGATCGCCCTGCAGGAGCGCATGTCGTTCTTCGTGCGTCCCACCGAGGAGGTCTACGAGGGCATGGTCGTGGGCGAGAACTCGCGCGCCGACGACATGGACGTGAACATCACCAAGGAGAAGAAGCTCACCAACATGCGCTCCTCCACGGCCGACACGTTCGAGTCGATGACCCCGCCGCGCATCCTGTCGCTGGAGGAGTCCCTCGAGTTCGCCCGCGAGGACGAGTGCGTCGAGGTCACCCCGGATGCCGTCCGCATCCGCAAGGTGATCCTGGACCAGACCGTCCGCGGTCGTGAGGCGTCGCGCCTGAAGCGTCAGGACGCCAACGCCTGACGCGCGCTGCGATCCATCGGAAGGCCCCGGTTCTCGAACCGGGGCCTTCGCTTTCTCGCGGCGGCGTCGGCGGGAAGTAACGAACGCATAACACATCTTCTTGGGAGCGTGAAGCCGGGATTCCCACGAACCAGGCACGGAATGTCCAGGTCCGTGGCATGTTCCGTCCAGAACGGGGGCGCAGACTCGTTCGGTGCCCGGGAAACCGCTCCCGATGAGCAAGCCCTCCGCGGGTTCCGGGCCGACGACGACCCGAAAGTCGAAACCCGAATGCTTCATACCCCTCACACCCGTGCGTCCCGCCGGGTGCGTGCCGCCGTGTCCGCCCGCTCCGCGATGCGCAAGCCGCTGGTCGGCGTCGCCGTCGGCGCCGTCCTCGCCGCCGCGGCGGCCACCGGCATCCTCGCCGCTCCCGCTCTCGCCGCTCCCTCGGAGGCCGATGTCCACAAGGCCTCCCAGGCCGAGAGCGACGGCCGGATCGCCCTGAACAACGCCGTCGCACTGAACCACGTCGCCGAGTCGGCGGACGTGCTGCCCGGCACAACGCTGAAGGATGTCGCGATCGCCGACCTGACGCATGATGTGAAGCTGCTCTCGGCCGCCGAGCAGCCCAGCTCCGAGCAGCTCGCGGACCTGACCGACGACGTCATCCGGAGCACGGTGCTCGTGCAGCGGGACACCGCCGCGCTGCAGGAGTCGCTGACGGCGGCGAAGGAGGCCAAGGCCGCGGATGACGCCGCCAAGGCCGCTGAAGCCGCGCGCATCGCCGCTGAGCAGGCCGCCGAGCAGCAGCGCGTCGCCGCGGCGGCGCTGGCCGCCGCGAACACCCCGGACGGCGCACGGGCCACCGCTCGCGCCATGGCCGCCAGCAAGTACGGCTGGGGCGCCGGCCAGTTCTCCTGCCTGTCGAGCCTGTGGAACAAGGAGTCCGGCTGGAACTACAAGGCCTACAACCCCAGCGGTGCGACCGGCATCCCGCAGGCGCTGCCCGGAAGCAAGATGGCCACCGCGGGGGCGGACTGGCGCACCAACGCTGCGACGCAGATCTCCTGGGGTCTGGACTACATCAAGCGGGCCTACGGCTCGCCCTGCTCGGCGTGGTCGCACTCCCAGGCAGTGAACTGGTACTGAGTCGAAGGCCCGAGACCTGCGCGGTCCTGATCACCGGAGTTCGGTGATCAGGACCGCTGTCGTCCCGGCGGCGCGCGCCTCGAAGATGTGCGGAGCGTCGCCGGGATAGGAGAGGTAGTCGCCGGGGTGCAGCAGCTCCGGTGTGTCGGCGGGGCCGAGCAGGGCTTCGCCCGAGACCAGCACGACGTGCTCGGTGGTGCCCCGGTGGTGGGGGAGCGAGCGGCGGGGTTCGCCCGGCTCGGCCTGGATGAGGTAGATGTCGCGGCGTGCGCCCGGTGCCGCCGCCGACAGGAGCGTCGCGAGATACGGGGCGGCGGCCGACGGCACGCCGGGGTGGTCGCCCACGCGGATCAGACGAGGTGCAGTGGTGCTCTCGTCGACCAGAGTGGAGAACGGGATACCGAGGGCGTCGCCGAGGGCCCAGAGCGTCTCGACGCTCGGGTTGCCCGCGCCGCTCTCCAGCTGGGACACGGTCGCCTTCGACACGCTCGCGCGGCGGGCGAGCTCCGAGACCGAGATGCCGGCGGCCTCCCGCTCGCGTCGCAGGGCATGGGCGATGCGTTCGCGCAGTTCCATGTGTTCAGTATCGCAAACGATCGTTCGACTTGACGGACATCGAGCACTCGTTCAGAATGTTGGTCATGCGTTCGGCGAATCGAACAAAGGTGGATGCTGCGACACGCGCCGTCCGGGAGGTGTGGCGCGAGGGCCTCGGCGTGGCCATCGCGGCCAGCGCCTACGGCATCTCCTTCGGCGCTCTCGCGGTGGCATCCGGCCTCGACATCTGGCAGACGTGCGTGCTGAGCCTCGTGATGTTCACCGGCGGCTCGCAGTTCGCGTTCATCGGAGTGCTGGGTGCCGGCGGGCTCGCGGCGCTGCCGTCGGCCATCGCATCCGCTGCCCTCCTGGGGGTGCGCAACGTCGCCTACGGCATGCGGATGTCGTCCCTCATCGGCGACGGATTCTGGCGCCGCACCGCCGCAGCGCAGGTGACCATCGACGAGTCGACTGCGGTCGCGATCTCGCAGGAGTCCCCGGCGCTGGGCCGGCTGGGGTTCTGGATCACCGGTCTGGGCGTGTTCATCGGCTGGAACCTCACGACGCTGGCCGGCGCCCTGCTCGGCGACGTGCTCGGCGATCCGAAGTCGTGGGGGCTGGATGCCGCTGCGGCCGCGGCGTTCCTCGCCCTGCTCTGGCCGCGGCTGAAGCAGCGCCAGGCCATCGCCGTCGGCGTCGCCGCGGCGGTCGTCGCCGCTGCGCTCACGCCGGTGCTCATGCCGGGCATGCCGGTGCTCGTCGCGGCCGTGGTAGCGATCGTCGTCGGCTGGTTCAACTGGCTCGGGCGGGACGGCGATGCCGCGTCGGTGAAGGAGGCGGCGTCATGACCCTGTGGAACGCGGTGCTGCTCGCCGCCTGCATCTGCGTCGGCCTGAAAGCCGTCGGCTATCTCATCCCTGCGCGGCTGCTGGAGGCACCGCGGCCCGCGCGGATCTCCGATCTGCTCACCGTCGCGCTGCTGGGGGCGCTCGTGGCGGTGCAGTCGCTCGGAGCCGGCCAGGCGATCGTGGTGGATGCCCGGGTCCCGGCGGTGCTGGTGGCCGCAGGGCTGCTGTGGATGCGGCAGTCGTTCCTCGTCGTGGTGGTCGCAGCGGCGGCGGTCGCAGCGTTGCTCAGACTCGTCGGCTGGGCGGTCTGATCGCGGCGGCGCACCCGCAGCATCCGCCGCTAATCTGGGGGAGTGCGCTCTGTGATCTCCCGTGGTCTGTCCTGGCTGGCCGCCCTCCTCATCGGCGGCGTGTACGGCGTGGCGGCCACGATCGCGCACAGCTACACGCTCGGACCGGTGCCGGTGGGGATGATCCTCGGCGCGATCGCGTGCGCGGCGCTGCTGATCGCCCTGCGCACCCTGACCGGCGACCGCTGGGCGGCGCTGGCGGCGGGCTTCGGCATGATGGCGCTGATCCTGCTGATCTCGCAGCGCGGCCCGGGCGGATCCGTGGTCGTGCCGAACACGCCGCTCGGCAACATCTGGATGTACGTCGCGGCGGGCATCGTCGTGCTCGTGGTCATGTGGCCGGACCTCTCCAAGGTGCGCCGGCTGTCGGCATCCGCCGGGGCAGCGGGCGATCGGCACTCGCGCGCGTCGTAGACTGGTCACGTGACGTATGTGATCGCCCTTCCCTGCGTCGACGTCAAGGACCGCGCCTGCGTCGATGAGTGTCCCGTGGACTGCATCTACGAGGGTGAGCGGATGCTGTACATCCACCCCGACGAGTGCGTGGACTGCGGCGCCTGCGAGCCGGTGTGCCCGGTCGAGGCGATCTTCTACGAGGACGACCTTCCCGGGGAATGGGCCGACTACTACAAGGCCAACGTCGAGTTCTTCGACGAGCTGGGCTCCCCGGGCGGTGCTGCCAAGGTCGGCGTGCTGCCCTACGACCACGCCGTGGTCTCCGCGCTGCCCCCGCAGGGGGAGTGAGTGGGCGTCCGCGACCTCGCGAACTATCCCTGGGATGCGGTCGAGCCCTACCGGGAGCGCGCGGCGGCGCACCCTGACGGCATCGTCGACCTCTCCATCGGCTCGCCCGTCGACCCGACCCCCGAGGTGATCCGCGCCGCGCTCGCCGAGGCCACCGACGCGCACGCGTACCCGCAGACCGTGGGCACTCCGGCGCTTCGCGAGGCCATCGTCGAGTGGTACGCGCGCCGCCGCGGTGTGCCGGACCTCGCCGTCAGGAACGTGATCCCCACGATCGGCTCGAAGGAGCTCGTGGCGCTGCTGCCGCTGCTGCTCGGACTCGGCGAGGGCGACATCGTGGTGCATCCGCGAGTCGCCTACCCGACCTACGCGGTCGGTGCGATCACCGCGGGCGCGACCCCCGTCGCCGTCGACGATCCCGCGGAGTGGCCCGAGGGCGCCAAGCTGATCTGGATCAACACGCCTGGCAACCCGGACGGACGCACCTGGAGCGTCGACGAGCTCGCCGCCGCCGTGCGCCGCGCGCGCGAGCTGGGCGCCGTGCTCGCCAGTGACGAGTGCTACGCCGAGCTCGGCTGGGACGGCCCCTGGGCATCCGAGCCGATCCCCTCCGTGCTGGACCCGCGCGTCACCGGGGGGACCCGCTCGGGTCTGCTCAGCGTCTACTCGCTGAGCAAGCAGTCCAACCTCGCCGGCTACCGCGCGGCCCTCGTGGCGGGATGCGCGCGCATCGTCGGTGATCTGCTGACGGCGCGCAAGCACCTCGGCCTCATGCCCCCCGCGCCGGTGCAGCACGCCATGGCGGTGGCGCTGCGCGACGACGAGCACGTCGCCGCGCAGAAGGAGCTCTACCGGCAGCGGCGCGAGCTGCTCGTGCCCGCCCTCACGGCGGCAGGTTTCCGCATCGACGGGTCGGAGGCGGGGCTGTACCTGTGGGTCACGGAGGAGCGCGACGCCTGGGAGTCCATGGGCCGCCTGGCCGACCTCGGCATCCTCGCGGGACCAGGGCACTTCTACGGCGACCACTCCGCCGACCACGTCCGCATCTCGCTGACCGCGCCGCTCGATCGGGTCGCGCAGGCCGCGCAGCGGCTCTCGGCATCCGCTCACTGAGGCGATTTGTCGGTTTCCGGCGTGAAACCATCCATATCTTGGTGGATGTCACAGTAGGCCGGAGGCGCGACTAGGCTGTAAACGCGATGCGGCCGTTCACCGGCAGGCGCTCTGCGCCACACATCGTCCACGACGACACAGACGCAGCAGGAGGTTGGCGTGAGCGCAGCTCAGCCGGACAAGGCGACTCTCTCGATCGGTGACACGACCGCGGAGTTCCCTCTGCTGTCATCTGTCAGCGGGGCGGGGAGCATCGACTTCTCCACGCTGACGCGACAGACCGGGTACACGGGTCTGGACTACGGGTTCGTGAACACGGCCTCCACCAAGTCCGCGATCACGTTCATCGACGGAGACCAGGGCATCCTGCGCTACCGCGGTTACCCCATCGAGCAGCTGGCCGGGCGCACGAGCTACCTCGAGGTGGCCTGGCTGCTCATCTACGGCGAGCTGCCCACCGCGGACGAGCTCGCCGACTTCGACGAGAAGATCCGCCGTCACACGCTGCTGCACGAGGATCTCAAGCGCTTCTTCTCCGCGCTGCCGCACACCGCGCACCCGATGTCGGTGCTCTCCTCCGCGGTCGCCGCGCTGTCGACGTACTACGAGGGCCAGACCGACCCGCACGATCCCGAGCACGTCGAGCTGAACATGGTGCGCATGCTCGCCAAGCTGCCGGTCATCGCCGCCTACGCGCACAAGAAGAGCGTCGGCCAGGCGTTCCTCTACCCGGACAACTCGCTGAGCTTCGTCGACAACTTCCTCAAGCTCAACTTCGGCGTGCTCTCCGAGGAGTACGAGGTCAACCCGGTCATGTCGAAGGCGCTCGAGCTGCTGCTGATCCTGCACGAGGACCACGAGCAGAACGCCTCCACCTCCACCGTGCGCCTGGTCGGCTCGACCGGGGCGAACCAGTTCGCGTCCATCTCCGCCGGCATCCAGGCGCTCTCAGGGCCGCTGCACGGCGGCGCCAACGAGGCCGTCCTCACCATGCTCGGTCAGATCCGCGAGTCGGGTCAGAGCGTGCAGCGCTTCGTCGAGCGGGTGAAGAACAAGGAGGAGGGCGTCAAGCTGATGGGCTTCGGCCACCGGGTCTACAAGAACTACGACCCGCGTGCCAAGCTCGTCAAGGAGGCGGCCGACGAGGTGCTCGCCGAGCTCGGCGTGACCGACCCGCTCCTCGACCTGGCCAAGGAGCTCGAGGAGATCGCCCTCGCGGACGACTACTTCAAGGAGCGCCGCCTGTATCCGAACGTCGACTTCTACACCGGCGTGATCTACAAGGCCATGGGCTTCCCGACCCGCATGTTCACCGTGCTGTTCGCGATCGGTCGCCTGCCCGGTTGGCTGGCGCAGTGGCGCGAGCTGAACCTCGACCCGCAGACCAAGATCGGCCGCCCGCAGCAGCTGTACGTCGGCTCGCCGGAGCGCGCATACCCCGGCCACTGAGCATGACGCGCAGAACGGCCCCGGAATCCTGTGGAGGATTCCGGGGCCGTTCTCGTCCGCGCCGGCGAGCCGGCGGCGACGTCACGCCGCGTCGGCGAGCACCGGCTGCGGAGCCGTCGGGAGGAGGACCGGCACCTCGTCGCGACGACGGGTGACGGGGACGACGGCCACGATGACGGCTGCGAGCACCGCGACGGCAGCGATCGTGAGCCAGGCCGTGTCGTAGCCGCTCTCGAACGGTCGTCCGCCGGCGTCGACGGAGCCGAAGACGATCGCGGTCATCAGTGCCGATCCGATCGCGGACCCGATCGAGCGCAGGTTCGCGTTCACGCCGGTGGCGATGCCGACACTGCTCGCGGGCACGCCTTCGACGATGATGCTCGCCATGGCGGCGTAGGCGGTTCCCACGCCGATGCCGAAGAGCCCGCCCGCGACAGCGAGCTGCCAGATCGCCGCGTGGAAGAGCACGGCCGCGACCACGGACGCACCCATCACCAGTGCACCCGCCACGAGCTGCGTGCGCAGGGTGAGCACCCGGCTGAGCGCGCCGGTGGCGAAGCCTGCCAGCGACATGCCCGCCAGCAGCGGCACCAGCACGAGGCCGGCGGTCTGCGCGGTGAGGCCGAGCGCCCAGCCCGTGTCGGCGGGCACCTCAAGGAACAGCGGCAGGTATCCCCAGAATCCGAAGACCGCCACGCCGATCAGCACGCCGGCGGCGTTCACCGGCCAGATGCTGCGGTGCGCGAGCATCCGGATGTCGACCAGCGGTGTCGCGGAGCGCAGCTCCGAGACGACCCATGCCACGAGCAGCACGGCCGCGAGGGCGAACAGGCCGAGCGTGACGGGGCTGGTCCAGCCCCAGTGCGCACCCGAGGCGAGAGGGAGGAGCAGTGCGACCAGCCACCCCGACAGCAGCACCCCGGAGAGCGAGTTCAGCCGACCGCTGGCACGGGTGGCCGAGCGCGGGATCCAGGCGACGGCGAGGAGGGCGCCGATCGCGGCCGCGATGAGCGCCACCTCGAACAGGCCGCGCCAGCCGATCGAGGCCGAGAGCGGGCCGGCCAGCACGCTGCCGGCGGCCCCGCCGATGCCGATCAGCGCGCTCACGGAGCCGATGGCGCCGGTCAGGCGCTGCGGCGGCATGAACTCGCGCAGCAGGGCGAAGGCGAGCGGGAAGACGGCTCCGCCGGCGCCCTGCAGGACGCGCCCGGCGATGAGGACGCCGATGTTCGGCGCGAAGGCGGCGACGAGGTCGCCGAGCATGACGAGGCCGAGGACGGCGAGGAGAGTGGCCCGTCGTCCGCGCAGGTCGCCCACGCGTCCGAGCAGGGGAGTGGCGACGGCCGCGGCGATCAGCCAGGCGGTCATGGTCCAGGTCGCGGCATCGGAGTCGATGCGCAGGTCGGCCTCGATCATCGGGATGACGGGGATGACGAGATTCTGGAGCAGCGCGATGGACGCGACGCTCACGGCGACGGCCGCGTAGGCGGGCCGGTGGTTCGAGCGGATGGTCATGGTCCTTCCGATCTTGCAGAGAGGAGAGGTAGAATCGGAGAGTGGCTCCGAACGGAGGAAGCCTCCGGTTAGAAGTTACCGGAGGAGCCCTCCGTTTCGCAAGTGCATCGACAGACTTTTTCCGACATCCCCTGGAGGTCAGCGTGACGACGGTGGCACCGGCATCCGCTCTGGCTGAGCGCCGCCCGAAGCGGGCCGACGCCGCGCGCAACTTCGACGCCCTGGTGGCGGCCGGACGCGCGGCGTTCGCGGAGTCCGGCTCCGACGCGTCGCTGGAGGACATCGCGCGCCGTGCCGGGGTGGGCATCGGCACGCTGTACCGCAACTTCCCCACGCGCGACGACCTCATCGAGACCCTGTACCTCGGCGAGGTCGACGCGCTGGCCGCGTCAGCCCTCGAGGTCGCCTCGCTCGAGCCCTGGGACGCGCTGCGCGCCTGGCTCGACCGCTTCGTCTCGTACGTCGGCACCAAGCACGCGCTCCTGGACGGCCTCAACCGCGAGTCGTCTGTGCTGACGCAGTGCCGCCACATCATGCTCTCGGCGGGGGAGCCGCTGCTCTCCCGTGCGCAGCAGGCCGGTGCGGTCGATCCCGACATCACCATCAGCGACGTCGTCAAGCTCGTCTCCGGCGTTGCGGCCGTGGCCTCCTACGACAGCCCTGCCCAGCGCGAACGCGTGCTGAACCTCGCGATCAACGCCATCCGGGCCTGACGCCACCCGGCGCCCGGTGCGCGGGGTGCGTGCGGCTGGATGCCGTAGGTGCCGGGGATGCAGAAGAGCGGCCCGCCGGAACTGTGACGTTCCGACGGACCGCTCCTGCGCGTGACTCAGCGGCCCTGCGGGCGGCTGGCGCGACGCGACCCGGTGCGTGCGCGACCGGAGGCGTGCTGCTGGCCGTTCGCGGCCGGACGGGCGGCACCGTGGCCGCCGCCTCCGTGCTGTCCGGACGGTGCACCGGTCTGCGTGGTGTAGCGGGTCTGGCTGCCCGGGCCGGGCGAGCGGGGGGGGGAGGGCCCCGCCCGGCGGGCGGCACCCTGCCGCTGGCCGCCGCTCTGCCGCTGGCCGCCCTCGGTGCGCTGGGCGCTGTCCCCGCCGCGGCCGGAGCGGCGGCGTCCCGAGCGTCCACGGGCGGGCCGCTGCTCGCCGGCGACCTGCGCCGGCTTCGCCTTCGGCTTGCCCTGGGGCTGCTTCACGACCGGGACGTGCTTCACCTTCGCGGCGCGCTCGCCGACGAGCTCCTCGACGATCGCCGGGGTGACGTCCTCCAGGGGGACGGTGATCTGCGCCTTGCGCAGGATGTCCTTCACATCGCGGCGCTGCTCCGGCAGCGTGAGCGTGACGACGGTGCCCGCGGCACCGGCACGCGCGGTGCGGCCGGAACGGTGCAGGTACGCCTTGTGCTCCACGGGCGGGTCCACGTGCACGACCAGCTCGACGTCGTCCACGTGCACGCCGCGCGCGGCGACGTCGGTGGCGACCAGCACCCGCACGCCGCCGTCGGCGGGGTCGGCGCTGAACGCTGCGAGGTTGCGCTCGCGGGCGTTCTGCCCGAGGTTGCCCTGCAGGTCCACGGCGGGGATGCCCGCGGTGGTCAGCTGCTTGGCCAGCTTCTTCGCGTGGTGCTTGGTGCGGGTGAACAGGATGCGGCGGCCCTCGCCGGATGCCAGGTCCTGCACCAGCTGCTTCTTGGCATCGGCATCTGCCGCGACGAGCACCCGGTGGGTCATCTCGCCGACCGGAACGCTCGCCTCGTCGACCTCGTGGCTGACGGGGTCGTGCAGGAAGCGCTTGGCGAGTGCGTCGATGCCGCGGTCGAGCGTGGCGCTGAACAGCAGCCGCTGGCCGTTCTTCGGCGTGGCGGCGAGGATGCGGGTGACGCCGGGCAGGAAGCCGAGGTCGGCCATGTGGTCGGCCTCGTCGAGCACGGCGACGTCCACGGAGTCCAGGGAGACCACTCCCTGCTTCATGAGGTCCTCGAGGCGGCCGGGGCAGGCGACGACGATGTCGACGCCCGCGCGCATGGCCTGCTCCTGCGGACGCTGGCTGACGCCGCCGAACACGGTGGTGACGCGCATGCCGACGGCCTCGGCGAGAGGCTTGACGGTGGCTGCGATCTGCGTGGCCAGCTCGCGCGTGGGGGCCAGCACGAGGCCGCGGGGGTGCCCGGGGCGGCGCTGCGTGCCGGATGCCGACAGCCGCGTCACGAGGGGAAGCGCGAACGCGATGGTCTTGCCGCTGCCGGTGCGGCCGCGGCCGAGCACGTCGCGACCGGCCAGGGAGTCGGGGAGGGTGTCACGCTGGATGGCGAACGGCTCGGTCTTGCCGTCGGCCGCGAGCACGTTCGCGAGGGCGGCGGGCACGCCGAGGTCGAGGAAGGAAGGCATGGGTGTCTCCATAAGGAAGGCGCAGGGATGCTGCGGAATGGGCGACGGCGCGGGTTCGCGCATCGGTTCGCCGCTCGAGATGTGACCGCGGACCGGATGCCGGGGCGGAAGTGTGTCGACGACGCAGACGTCTCGCTTGGCGAGAGGCGTCGGATCAACCCTAGCAGTCGCCGATGGCCGCGGCTGTGCATCCGCCCGCCCGAGCATCCGCCGTCCGTCATCTCGAGTTCACCGGCTGCCGTCGAGGACACCACCTGCCGACGCGCGGAAGTGGTGCTCTCGACGGCAAGTGGTGCTCTCAGCGACGGGACGGAGGGAAGCCTCCCCGAGCGGAGGCGCCGGGTCAGGCGTGCAGCGCCTCGTTCAGGGTGACGCCGGCGCCCGCACGGCGGACGACCTCGACCGCGCCGCTCAGGGAGTTGCGGCGGAACAGCAGTCCGTCCTCGCCGGAGAGCGCGGCGGCCTTCACGGTCTGCCGGCGGCCCTCGGCGGTCGGCGCCGCGTCCGCGAGCTCCACCTTGGTGCCGGCAGTGAGGTAGAGCCCCGCCTCGACGATGCAGTCGTCGCCCAGCGAGATGCCGATGCCGGCGTTCGCGCCGAGCAGGGTGCGCGCGCCCACCGAGATGCGGTGCGTGCCGCCACCGGACAGCGTTCCCATGATCGAGGCGCCGCCGCCGATGTCGCTGCCGTCTCCGACGACCACGCCCTGCGAGACGCGTCCCTCGACCATCGAGGCGCCCAGGGTGCCGGCGTTGAAGTTGACGAAGCCCTCGTGCATCACGGTCGTCCCGGGGGAGAGATGCGCGCCCAGCCGCACGCGCGAGGCGTCGGCGATGCGCACGCCCGCCGGCTGCACGTAGTCGGTCAGCCGCGGGAACTTGTCCAGTCCCTGCACCTGGATGCCATGGCGCTGCAGCAGCGGCCGCAGCCGCGCCGCGTCGGCGGGCAGCATGGGGCCCGCGTTGGTCCAGGCCACGGTGGGGAGGTGCGCGAAGATGCCCTCCAGGCTGACCTCGTTCGGCCGCACGAGCAGGTGCGACAGCGCGTGCAGACGCAGGTAGGCGTCGGGAGTTGACGCGACCGGCGCGTCCAGGTCGATGCTCAGCTGCACGAACTCGACCGTCACGCCGCGACGCTCGTCGGGTTCGGCGAAGGCATCCCAGGTGAAGGCGGCCGCCGCGGCGTCCTCGGCATCCTGCTCGCCGAAGCCGAGTTCGGGGAACCATGCGTCCAGGACGGTGCCGTCGGAGGCGATCGTGCTGAGGCCCGTGCCCCAGACCGTGCGTGCTGTGCTCATCCTGCAACGCTAGCGCGACAGGTCATGCGGAGGCTGGGCATGTGACGCACGGTTTAGTGTGGGTGACATGGTGCTCGATCTGACCGCATCCTCTGCTGACATCACCCGCGTGATCTGCGACATCCCCAGCGTCTCCGGCGACGAGGCCCGCCTCGCCGACGAGATCGAGCAGACCATGCGAGCCTTCCCGCACCTGGAGGTGACTCGGCACGGCAACACGATCGTGGCGCGCACCGACCTGGGCCGCGCGCAGCGCGTCGTGATCGCGGGCCACATCGACACCGTCCCCATCAACGGCAACGTGCCCACGCGCGACGTCGAGATCGACGGGGTCCCGCATCTGTGGGGCCGCGGCACGGTCGACATGAAGGCCGGGGTGGCGGTGCAGCTCAAGCTGGCCGCCGAGCTCACCGAGCCCGCGGTCGACATCACCTGGATGTGGTACGACAACGAGGAGGTGCAGGAGTCGCTCAACGGCCTGTTCCTCCTGGCATCCGATCGTCCCGACCTGTTCCAGGCCGACTTCGCGATCCTCGGCGAGCCGTCCGTCGGACGCATCGAGGGCGGATGCAACGGCACGATGCGCGCCGTGATCCGCACCCGCGGCGTGCGGGCGCACAGCGCGCGCTCCTGGGTCGGCGAGAACGCCATCCACGGCGCCGCCCCGATCCTCACGCGTCTGGCCGAGTACCGTGCCCGCGAGATCATGGTCGAGGGGCTCGGCTACCGCGAGGGTCTGAACGCGGTCAGCATCCGCGGCGGGGTCGCGGGCAACGTCATCCCCGACCTGTGCGAGGTCGAGGTCAACTACCGGTTCGCGCCGAGCAAGAGCGTGGCGGATGCCGAGGCGCACATCCGCGCCGCCTTCGACGGCTTCGAGGTGGAGATCACGGATGCTGCGGCCGGCGCGCGGCCGGGCCTCGACGCGCCCATCGCGCAGCGCTTCCTGGCCGCCGTCGGCGGCGAGGCGCATGCGAAGTACGGCTGGACCGATGTGGCGCGTTTCTCCGCGCTGGGCGTCCCCGCCGTGAACTACGGCCCCGGCGACCCGCATCTCGCCCACCACGACGAGGAGCGGGTGCCGCTCCCGCAGATCGAGGCGGTCGAACGCGGGCTGCGGGCGTGGCTGACGGCATCCTGAGCTCGGCGCTGCGGCGCTGGGCGCGGGTGCCGGTGATCGGCCGCATCGCGCTCGTCTACCTGATCGCCCGACTCGTCACGACCGGATTCCTCGTCCTGACATCCACGGTGTCGACGTCGCAGTCGCGCTTCGGACCGGCGCCCACCCTGCGCTCGTTCGTGCTGGGCTGGGACGCGCAGTGGTACTGGTGGGTCGCCGTCAACGGCTACCCGCAGGCTCTGCCCTCCACCGCCACCGGGCAGGTCGCCGAGAACTCCTGGGCGTTCATGCCCGTGTACGCATACATCGCGAACGCGGTCGGATTCGGGGACTGGGGTCTTGGCGCCCTGCTCGTGTCCCTCGTCTCGGGGCTTCTCGCGTGCATCGTGCTGCACCGCCTGCTGCGCCCGCGCATCGGAGCCTCGGCGGCGATGTGGGCGGTCGCGTTCTTCGCCAGCGGACCCCTCGCCGCGCTGTTCCAGGTGGGATACGCCGAGGCGCTGTTCACACTGCTGCTGCTGCTCGGGCTCGACCTCGTCGCGCGGCGGCGGTACGCCTGGCTGTACCTGGTGCTCCCCGTGATGGGGTTCACCCGTCCTGGCATCCTGGCGTTCGCGCTCTTCCTCGGCCTGCACGGCATCCTGCGCTGGCTGCGCCGCGATCGCGAACCCCTTCCGGTGCGGCACATCGTGCACATCGTGGCGCTCGGACTGCTCTCCGTGGTGGTCGGCTTCGCCTGGCAGGTGATCGCGGGCGTCGTCACGGGTGACCCGTCCGCCTATCTGAAGACCGAACTGGCCTGGCGGCGCAACTGGCTCCCCGAATCGAACGCCAGCTTCTTGCCCTTCGAGGGGTTCGTGCGCGGTGCGGAGTTCTGGGCTGGGCGGCTCGGCGTTCCCGCCGGCGGTGGCGTGATCGTGCTCGTCGCGCTGGTCGTGGCGGTGGCGACGCTGCTGCTGCGCTCCCGCTCGGTGCGCAGGCTCGGTCCGGAGATCCGCCTGTGGAGCGCGAGCTACCTGCTCTACCTGCTCGCGGTGTTCTTCCCGCAGTCCAGCACGCTGAGGCTGCTCATGCCGTTGACCCCGTTGTGGGGTGCTCTGGCGGTGCCGCGCTCGCGCACCTACCGGTGGGGGATGCTCGGTCTGTGCCTGCTGGCGCAGTGGCTGTGGATCGTGTCGATGTACGGGATCGCCAGCACGTACTACCAGGTTCCATAGCGGGGTCAGAGCGGGCGCACAGGCCGTCTGACCGGCGATTGTTCCGGGCTGACATGCCCAGGCCGGATGCTGACGATAAACTTGACGCACACCACCGAGGGAAAGGGAGCCACGATGGCAGCGATGAAGCCGAGAACCGGCGACGGACCGATGGAGGCCGTGAAGGAGGGGCGTCTCATCATCGTGCGCGTTCCGCTCGAAGGAGGCGGACGTCTGGTCGTCTCCGTCAACGATGCCGAGGCGAAGGAGCTTCACGACGTGCTGGGCGCCGTCGTGACTGCGGCCTGATCGGAAGAACGCGAGAGGGGCGATGGGTTTCCACCCATCGCCCCTCTTCTCGTCTTCACCCTCGGATGGCGTGGCGTCCTCAGGCGATGCGCGACAGCTGCAGCAGACCCTCGCCGGTCGTGGAGAGGGCCGCGAGCACGGCGGGGGACTCCTGAGTCTCCTGCACCAGCGAGCGGTACGCCGAGGTGACCTCATCGCGCTGCACGGGGTCGGCGACCCTGCCCCCGGCCAGCACGCGCGGGACCAGCACCAGGCCGCCGGGGCGCACCAGGCGCAGTCCGTGCTCGACGTACTCGATCACGTTCTCGGGGTCGGCGTCGATGAGGACGATGTCGTAGGAGCCCTCGTTCATGCGCGGCAGCACATCCGCCGCGCGGCCGGTGATGAAACGCGCCTTGGCGGGCGGGATCTTCGCCTCGGCGAAAGCCTGACGAGCGGCGGCGAGGTGCTCGGGCTCGTTGTCGATCGTGGTGAGGACGGCCTGGGGCGCGCCGCGCAGCAGCCACAGTCCGGACACGCCTGCGCCGGTGCCGATCTCGACGATCGATCGTGCGGCGACGGATGCTGCCAGCACGGCGTACTGGGCCCCGATCCCGGGGCTGATGGGGGCGGCGCCCAGCTCGAGCGCGTGGGTGCGTGCGCGGGAGATGGACGCGGGCTCCACGATCGTCTCGCGGGCGAATCGGGCGTTCGCGTCGTGCTCGCTCATGGCAATTCTCCTGAAACTTCGGTCACCGACCAGCGTAGGCGTCTCGGGTGCATCCGGAGGGGAGGCGCGGCGGGTAGCCTGGTGGGATGAACTGGGGCCTGGACATGGACAAGCTGCTGCTGATCGGCATTGTCGCTGTGCTCATCATCGGTCCCGAGCGTCTGCCGAAGGCCGCGGAGGCGCTGCGGAGGTTCGCCCGTCAGGCGGCCGCGTACCTGCGCGACACCAAGGACAAGATGAAGGACGAGCTCGGCGAGGACATCGACGACGTCGACTGGCGCAAGCTCGATCCCCGGCAGTACGACCCTCGTCGCATCATCCGTGACGCCCTCTTCGAGGAGCCCGCCTTCGACAGCGCACCCGCGACCTCGTCCAATCCGTTCACGACCGACCCGGTCGCGCCGGCCCCCGAGCGCGCTCCGATGACCCGTCAGGTGTTCAGCCGACTGAGTCCGCCGCCGTTCGACGTCGAGGCGACCTGAGGACTCGGGGACCTGATCCCGCGACCTGATCCGCGGCTTCCGCCCGGACGCCTGAGCGATCGGTTCAGCTCAGCCGCATCGGCAGGGAGCGGCCCGCCAGCCCGCGTCCGCGGTGCGCGATGGTGCGCGCCAGCGCGATGACGGCGGCTGCCGCGGCGTCATCCGGATGCGCCAGCACCACCGGCATCCCGGCGTCTCCGCCCTGTCGCAGCGCGGGGGAGAGCGGGATGGATGCCAGCAGCGGCACGTCCTCGGCGACCGAGCCGTGGTCACCGGGCGCGCTGAGCGCCTGGGCGACCTCGGCGCCCCCACCCGAGCCGAACAGGTCGATCACGGTGCCGTCGGGCAGCGCGTACGGCGCCATGTTCTCCACCACGCCGATCACGCGCTGACCCGTGCGGCGAGCGACCAGCCCGCTGCGGATCGCCACTTCGGCGGCGGCCGGCTGCGGGGTGGTGACCACGAGCACCTCCGCATGGGGCAGGATCTGCCCGATCGAGATGGCGATGTCGCCGGTGCCGGGGGGCATGTCGATCAGCAGCACGTCCAGGTCGCCGAAGAACACGTCGGTGAGGAACTGCTGCACGGTGCGATGCAGCATGGGGCCGCGCCACGCGACGACGGACTCGCCTTCGCGCAGGAACATGCCGATGGAGACGGCCTTCACGTCGTGCGCGACCGGTGGCAGCATCAGGTCGTCGATGCGCGTGGGCTGGGTGCCGGGTGCGATCCCGAGCAGCCCGGGGATCGAGAAGCCGTGTACATCGGCATCCACGAGGCCGACCCGCAGGCCCTGCTGCGCCAGAGCGACCGCGAGGTTCGCCGTGACGGTGGACTTCCCGACACCGCCCTTGCCGCTGGTCACGAGGATCACGCGGGTGAGCGAGTCCGGACCGAACGGCATCTGCCGGGCCGGGCGACCCGCCCGCAGCCGCTCGGTGAGCTGACGCCGCTCGTCCGGCGTCATCACGCCGACGTCGACGGTCACGTCGGCGATGCCGGCGACGGATGCCGCAGCATCCCGCACATCCTGCTCGATCCGCCGCGCTGCGGGGCATCCGACGATCGTGAGCACGATCGACACGGTCGCGGCGTCGCCGTCGACGGCGACGTCCCGCACCATGTCCAGGTCGCCGATCGGGCGGCGCAGCTCGGGGTCGGTGACCGCCGAGACCGCCGCCCGCACCTGCTCGGACAGCGTCACGGTGCGCTCTCGGCTGTGGTGTCCTTCGCGGCGTCCCTGTCGAGTTCGGCCAGCAGTGACTTCAGCTCCTGGCGCAGCACGTCCCGGGTGACGATCTGCGAGTTGCGCTCCTCGAGGGCCAGCCGCAGCGCGACGATCTCTCGCGCGAGGTACTCGGTGTCGGCGAGGTTGCGCTCCGCCCGCTGCCTGTCCTGCTCGATCTGCACGCGGTCGCGGTCGTCCTGACGGTTCTGCGCGAGCAGGATGAGGGGAGCGGCGTACGACGCCTGCAGCGACAGCATGAGGGTCAGCGCGGTGAAGCCGAGCGCGGCGTCGTCGAACCGCAGCGGCTCCGGCATGGCGGTGTTCCAGATGATCCACGCGGCGCAGAACAGCGTGAGGATGACCAGGAAGGCCGGGGTGCCCATGGCGCGGGCGACCCACTCCGTGAAACGGCCGAAGCGGTCGCGGGAGGGGGCGGAGGGACGCACGGCACCGGTGCGGCCCCGGGGCGTGTCGAGACTCGAGCTGCGTGCCATCATCGCGTGCCGCTCGCTTCCGGCTCGTCCTCGTCGTGCGTTCGCCAGTCGTTCGGCAGCAGGTAGTCGAGCACGTCGTCGACGCTGATCGCGCCGACCAGGCGGTGCGCCGAGTCGATGACGGGCAGCGAGACCAGGTCGTAGCTGGCCAGCATGCGAGCGACCTCGGTGGCGGATGCCGTGACCGAGACCGGCTCGATGTTGTCGTCCAGGATGGCGCCGAGGCGCTCGTGCGGGGGATAGCGCAGCATCCGCTGGAAGTGCACGACGCCCAGCAGGCGGCCGGTCGGTGTCTCGAACGGCGGCAGCGTGACGAACACCGCGGCGGCGAGGGCGGGGTGCAGCTCGTGCCGGCGGATCAGCGCGAGGGCCTCGGCGACCGTCGCGTCGGCGGAGAGGATGATCGGCTCGGTGGTCATCAGACCGCCGGCGGTGTCGGGGCCGTAGCGCAGCAGGGTGCGCACGTCCTCGGCCTCCTCCGGCTCCATCAGCGCGAGCAGCTGCTCCAGGCGCTCGGGAGGCAGCTGGGCGAGCAGATCGGCGGCGTCGTCGGGCTCCATCTCGTCGAGCACGTCCGCCGCGCGCTCATCGCCCAGGCGGTCGAGGATGCCCACCTGCTCGTCCTCGGGCATCTCCTCGAGGGCGTCGGCGAGGCGTTCGTCTGGGAGCTCTTCGGCGACCTCGATCATGCGCTGCTCGGGCAGGTCGAGCAGGGTCGTCGCGAGGTCGGCGGCGTGCAGCTCGGAGTACGTGGCGACCAGCTGCTCGGCGGACTGCGCCTCGCCGGGCTGCTGCTGCTCGGTGACCTCGTTCCAGGTGGCGAACGTGGTGGGGCCCTTCGCGAACGGCGACGCGCTGGTCTTCGGCTTGCGCAGGAACAGCTGCGTGATGGCCCACTCGCCGTGCCGGTCCTGCTCGATCGCGGCGTCCTCGATCACGGCGGTGCCGCTGCCGTCCGCGAGGCTGACGCGCCGGCCGAGGTACTCGGCGAGCACGCGCACCTCACCGGGACGCGGCTGGAAGCGGCGCACGTTGATGAGTCCGGTGCTGATCACCTGCCCGGCGCGGATGGAGGTCACACGTCCGATGGAGAGGAACACATGTCGGCGCCCGGGGATCTCGACGACCAGGCCGATCACGCGCGGAGCAGCCGTTTTTCGGTACACGATGACGACGTCCCGGACCTTGCCGAGCCGGTCGCCCACGGGATCGAAGACGGCGCAGCCTGCCAGGCGCGCGGCGAAAACCCGTTGTGTGCTCACGGGTTCCAGCGTAGTCGGCGCATCGCTGGGAGCGCCGTCGGATGACCTCCCACCGGGCGGTCTGGGACAATGGGACGATGAGCATGATGAATCGGCCCGGGAACGGCACCGACCTCGGCGAGATGGTCGCGTCGTCACGTGACTACGAGGTCGCGCAGAAGACGGTCTCGAAGCTGATCGCCGGCGAGGTGCCGGCCCGCGACATCGCGATCGTCGGGCAGGGGGTGCGCACCGTCGAGCGGGTGACCGGCAGGCTGGGCTATGCGGCCGCGGCCCGATCGGGCGCGATCAACGGCGTGCTGATCGGCCTCGTGCTCTCGGCGGTCATGCTGTTCGGCAACTCGAATGCCCCGGTCTCGCTCTTCCTCGGGTTCATCCTGATCGGTGTCGCGCTGGGCATGGTGATGAGCCTGGTGACCTATTCGATCGTCCGCCGTCGCCGGGACTTCGCGAGCATGACGCAGATGCTCGCCGACCACTACGAGGTGCGGGTGCAGGCGGCGTCGCTGGCGAAGGCGCGTCAGGTGCTGGGCTCGGAGCGCCAGGAGACGCCGCGACCGACCGTCGACCTGAGCAAGCCGCCGCAGTTCGGCGAGCGGCTGCCGGTGCCGGGTGCGGATGCCGCTCCGCAGGCGCCCGCCTATCCGCCGGCGCCACCGGCTCCCGCGGCGCCTCCTGCCGGGGCCGTGCCTCCGGCAGACGCCGCGGACACCGCCGGGGACGTGTCGCCCGATGCCGGCGGCGGCGCCGACGGCGAGTCGTCCGAGCCGCGATGACCTCCGGGCGGGAGGCGACCGGCGTGTCCGCATGGGCGCTGGGCCTGCTGATCCTGCTCCCGGTGCCGATGCTGGGATCCCTGGCATCCGGCGGTGCGATGGTGGCCGCGTACGGCACGCTGTCCCGGCAGGGGCCGCTGGCCAAGGCGAACGCGGCGGCGGCGCGGCGATGGGGTGCGATCTTCCTGATGCTCTCGACCGGGCTGCTGCTCCTGCAGCTCGTGCTCGGACTGATCCGGCTCGCAGCACACACGAATGAGGCATCCGGATTCTTTCCTCAGGGCATCCCGATCACCCTGTACGCGGTGGTCTGCCTGGTGCATCTGGTGGTGGTGATCGCCGGCACGCTGCGCGCGCGCCGCGGTGAGGTCGTGCGTCTGCCGTTCACGCGGGACGCGGCATGAGCCTGTCGGTCGAGCTGCCCTCCGGAGAGGTGCGGGTGAGCACAGCCTGGGAGAGGCCGGCGAGTCCGTCTCGCGGGGTCGTCGCGATCGCGCACGGTGCGGGCGCGCGGATGGAGCACCCGTTCCTGGTCGGCTTCGCCGGCGCCCTGCGCGACGCGGGGTTCACGACCGTGCGATTCAATTTCCCGTACTCCGAGGCGGGCAGGCGGATGCCGGGACCTGCGCCGCACGCGATCCTGACCTGGCGTGCGATGGTGGCCGCCGCGCGCGCCGAGGTGCCCGGCGAGCCCGTCTTCGCGTGCGGCAAGTCGTATGGCGGCAGGATGGCGTCGATGGCGGGCGCGGAGGGGCTGGAGGTCGACGGGCTCGTGTACGTCGGCTACCCCCTGCATCCGCCCGGCAGGCCGGAGAAGCCGCGGGTGGAGCACCTGCCCCATGTGCGCCCTCCGCAGCTGTTCGTGGAGGGGACGAACGACCCGTTCGTACAGCCGCTGTCGCAGCTGGAGCAGGCGGTGGCGTCATGCCAGGACGCCCGTATCGCCTGGTTCGAGGGCGGCGGGCTCTCCTTGGAGGTCAAGGGACGCAAGCGGGCGGCCGACGAGGTCGGGGCATCGATCGCGCCGGCGGTCGTCGAGTTCCTCAGCGGGGTTCTGGCCACCGGCTGAGCGCGCCGCAGCCCGGCCGGCGGCGCCCCATCCCGCCCGCCGTGGCACGATGGGGGCATGACGGATCGCATCGCCCTCATCTCGGACGTGCATGGCAACCTGGGAGCTCTCGAGGCGGTTCTCGCGGACATCCGCAGCAGAGGGATCGAGCAGATCATCAACCTCGGCGACACGGCGGGGAAGGGACCGCGCGGCGAGGCCGCGGTGCGATTGTGCCGTGAGGCGTGCGCGGTGAACGTGCGTGGCAACTGGGACGACTTCCTGCCCGGAATCGCTGACGACGCCTCTGAGGGCCTGGTGTGGTGGCGGGACGAGCTTTCCCCGTCGAGCCTGTCCTGGCTCGGGTCGCTGCCGTTGAGCCATGACCTGGTCATGAGCGGCCGCCGCATTCGGCTGTTCCATGCATCGGCGGAGAGCCCGCATGTGCGGGTGCACTTCCATCACACGCCCGAGCAGTTCGCGGGGATGTTCGCGAACACGGACATGACCGGCGACGGTCCGGAGCCGGACGTCGTCGGCTACGCCGACATCCACGATGCCTACGTCGAGTCGGTCGACGGCCGGACTCTGTTCAACGTCGGCAGCGTCGGGAACCCACTCGACGAGCCGACTCCTTCGTACGTCATCCTCGAAGGCGCGCTGGGCGTCGAGGACAGCGCGCCGTTCGGAATCCAGTTCATGCGGGTGCCCTACGACGTCGAGGCCGAGATCGCCGTCGCCCAGGAGCTGCGGATGCCGGAGCGTGATGTCTGGGCGGTCGAGCTGCGGACCGCCGTGTACCGCGGAAGGCAGTGATCGTGGCGGGATTCCATCACGTCGAGCTGTGGGTCGCGGATGCCTCGGGATTCGGCGCCTGGGCATGGCTTCTGGACCGGCTCGGCTTCACCCTCGACCAGGAGTGGACAGGCGGGCGGTCGTGGGCCGCAGAGGACGCCTATCTCACGCTCACCACCTCGCCGAACCTGACGGCGTCGGAGCACGACCGGCGCCGACCCGGGCTGAACCACCTGGCCTTCCACGGCGGCGATCGCGACGCGGTGGACGCGCTCATGCGCGCAGCGGCCGGGAACGGGTGGACGCCTCTCTACGACGAGAGATATCCGCACGCAGGCGGTCCCGGCCATTACGCCGGCTGGCTCGAGAACGAGGACGGGTTCAAGGTCGAGGTGGTCGCGGACCCGGAGTGATGCTCCGGGAGCTCCGACGCCAGAGCGCCGTGCGCTTGGCGTACGTCGCGCGCAGCGCGCCGAGGATCTTCAGCACGGGGGCCTCGCCGAGGCGGTGCTCGGCGCCGCGGACGAGCCCGGCGGCGAGATCGGGACGCTCGTGCCACAGGATCTCCCTGCCCATCTCGGCATGCGGGGCATTCGAGACGATGGCGATCGTGTCGGCATGCTCGATGAGCGGGATCGCGTGCGCGATGTTCTCGCGCGTCGAGCGGCTGGTCGTGTCCAGCACCGTCGGGCCGGCATAGCCGAGGCGCTCGCGAGCGTAGCGCTGCATGATCACGGCTTCCGACGTGCTGCTGTGCACCGGGCCGCCGCAGAGCACGAGCAGGTTGTCTGCGGCCGGGTCGAGGGATCGGATGCCCGCGCGCACCCGGAAGCGGTTGACGAGATTGGCGCTCTCGCCGGTGTTGCCGTAACCGAGCACGACGACGGCGTGACGCAGGGTCGACGAGGAGGCGTCGGTGCACGGCATGCTCGCCGCTCGCCCCAGCCATCGCCTGCTCGCCCGCGCATCCACCGACTCGGCCCACAGCCATGACAGAACGAGGCTCGACAGGATCACCGCGACTGCAGGAGCAGGACTTCGACTGATCGGCACGGCTGCCACGATAGCCGCTGCGTGCGAACGACTCCTCCGCGCTGGGTCGCTCGCAGCGTCAGTCATGCCGACTGACGTTCAGGCGGCGTGCGGTCTGAATCTCTTCGGTGGCGGCTCGATGCCCGCCCAGGCGGCGACGAGCGCGGCGCGAGGGCGGAGTGGAATGGGCGGACTCCCGCCTGGCGGATGGAGCATGAAGTCGTACGTGCCGTCGCGTGTGATGCGCCAGCCGTTGTGATGCAGCTGCATGTGATGGTGACGGCAGGGCAGGATTCCGCGGTCGATGTCGGTTCGGCCCTTGCCGGCGTGCCACTCGTCGACATGATGGGCCTCGCAGTAGGAGGCGGGGCGGTCGCAGCCCTGCCAGCGGCATCCGCCGTCGCGGATAGCGAGCGCGATGCGCTGGCGCGGCGTGAACAGCCGGTGCTCCCGGCCCATATCCAGCGGATTCCCGAGGTGATCGACCGTGATCGTCACCCTTCCCGTCTCGCAGATGCGCTGGTCGGCCGCGGTGAGGGGCAGGGACGATCCATAGTCCTCCGTGCGTGCGCTCACCGCAGTGCCTGACGAGTCGACGACCTGCACGATCCGGACACCGGCCTGGCGTGTGCCGAAGACCGACTCCGAGTCCGCGAGTGCACCCGCACGGAGTACGTCCATGAGCAGGTCGTAGCTCAGCTGATCGTTCGTGCGGGCATCCGCCGTCAGCTCCCGAGCCTTCTCAGCCTCCGCCGAGTCGACGAACCGTGGCCCTCCGCGTCGCGGTCTCAGCGCCGAGTCGCGGATCGCACGGATCCAGGCGGCTCCGTCGTCCTCGAAGTCGATGCGTCCGCGCTCGATGCCGTCGGCATCCGTCCAGATCCGGAACGATCGTCGCTCGTACCGCTCGGTGAAGCGCCGTTCCGCGCCGTCGGGGTCGAGCTGGTCGCGGATCGTGCGCCCCTGGATCCGCAGTTCCAGCGCGCGGCGGCGACACCGGCTCCGACGATGCTGATCCGCTCTGCCGCACGCATCAGAGTGGATGCTGCCGTCACAGCGTCCACGAGCGCGTCGGCATCGAATGCGCTCATGCGCGATGTCAGCTCCTCCGCCGGGACATCGCAGCCGAACAGGTCGCGCAGTGCCGCGGTCTGGTGCTCGATGTCGGTGAGAAGAGCCATGACTCCATTCTGAGAGGGGCCTCCGACATTCGAACGCAAGTTCGAGGCAAGATCGATCGAATCCGGTAACGGAAATGTAACGAACTCATTCGGTGTCGAGGAACCGCATGACTGCGCCCACGTACGCCTCCGGCTGCTCCACGAACGCGAAATGACCTGCATCCGGGATGGTGACGACATCCCCTCCGGTCGCGGTGCGGTACGCGTCGCGCACGACCGGCGGCGCGACCAGGTCGTCCTCCCCGTGGATCAGAACCGAGGGCACAGTCAGCGATGCGAGCGACGGCCGGCGATCGCGGTACATCTCCGGCATCAGGGCGAGGTGGGACATCCCCTTCCCCCAATCCAGATCCTTCTGAGCCGCAGTCATCACCTCTTCGTACCGCCCGCGCGTGGCCCTGTCGTGGAAGAACAGGTCCAGGTAGCGGGGGCCCAGCGGCAGCATCGCCTCCCACGTGCGGTCGTCTCCGGTCAGGCGGCGTTCCAGCCCGGCGAGCGTGCGGCACGCCTCTGCGGCGTCGGCGTTCCCGTCCTCGTCCAGCATCGCCGCCGCCCTCGGCAGACGATGCCGATCGGTGGCGTCGGCGTCCAACGCCGGGCAGTCCAGGATCAGCCCGCTGATGCGCTCCGGACGCGTCAGCGCGTACTCGAGCGCGTAGCCGCCGCCGGAGGAGTGACCGATGAGCGTCCATCGGTCGATGCCGAGCCGGCGGCGGATCCCCTCGAAGTCCTGCACCAGAAGGGCGACCGTCAGCGGTGCGGCCTCCGGCAGGTCATCGGACCTCAGCACGCCGCGCTGGTCGACGCCGATGATGCGGATGCCCTGGTCGGCGAACAGATCGCCGACCGACTCCATGAAGTCCCAGCAGGGGTTGCCCGGTCCACCATGGATGAACAGGAGCGGATGCCCGTCCTCGGGGCCGCGCTGGTCGACGAAGAGACGGGTGCTGTCGATCTCGAGAAGGGACTCCACTCCAGCACGCTACGGTGCGGTGGGCACTCGGTAAAGGGCTCTTGTACATCTGCGCGGCCGGTCCCTGGCACGATGGAGTCATGATCCGCGCCGTCGTCTTCGACCTGGACGGCGTGCTGCGCCATTTCGATCCCGCTCACGTGACGGCGATCGAAGCCCGTCACGGCCTGTCCGAGGGCAGCATCCACGCGGCGGCATTCGCTCCCGAGCTGCTCGATCCGGTCGTCACGGGGCTCCGCAGCCGGGCCGACTGGGTGCGGAGCGTGGGGGAGCGGATCGCCCACCCGCAGGCGGCAGAGGATTGGGGGCGGCATCCATCGGCTCCGGATCCCGGGATGCTTGCGCTCGGCGACGAGCTGCGGGCCGGTGGCATCCGCACGGCGATCCTCACCAACGGCACCGACACGATCCCCGCCGAACTTCGCGAGTCCGGCATCGATGCGCATGTCGACGACGTCTTCAACTCGGCCGAGATCGGCTTCGCCAAGCCTGACCCCCGGGTGTTCGAGCACGTGCTGGACGCGCTGGATCTGCCCGCCGTCGAGGTCTTCTTCACCGACGACTCGCCGTCCAAGCTCGCCGGAGCAGCGGCGCTCGGCATCCGCGCGCACCACTTCACCGGCGAGGTCGTCCTCCGCGCGGTTCTCCGCGACGCCGGGGTACCCGTCAGCGGTTGAGCACCGCTGCGGCGAAACCGGGCACATCGCCGACCACGAGATCGACTGCCGCATCCGCGTGTGGACGATCGGTGATCCACGCCGTGCGCAACCCCGCCCTGCGACCTGCTTCGATGTCCGTCTCGAGCCCGTCACCGGCCATCCAGCCGCGTAGCGGCACGCCGATGCGCTCCGCCAGCACGATGACCAGACCGGGGTCGGGCTTGCGGATGCCGACATCCGACGACACGACCCAATCGTCCACCAGCGCGTCCAAGCCCGTTCGCTCGATCTTCCCGACCTGATTGTCGGCGATCCCGTTCGTCGCGATCCCCAGCATCCATCCGGCCCCACGCAGGTCGCGCAGGGCGCGGACGACCCCGGGGAAGAGCTCGATGAGCTCGGGCATCCGGCGGCGGTACTCCTGCCACAGCGCATAAGGGTCCACCCTCGCCGAAGTCCGCTCGACGATGCCGGGGAACACCTGATCCTTCGGCCTGCGCGCGGTCAGCTCGCCGATGATCCAGGGCCGGAGATCGGGGTCCGCGCCGCACCCGCGGATGAACTCGTCCACCCAACGCGCGGCTGCCGCCTTCTGATCGACGAGGGTGCCGTCGAGGTCGAAGACGATGAGCTGCCCGTCGTCCATCTGCCCCGTCACACCTACGACTTGCCCTGATCCACCCAGCGGGTGTGCGCCTTGAGCGCATGCAGCACGGCGAGGCGCACAACGAAGTACAGGGCGGCGCCGACCACGGCGAGTGCGATCACGTAGAAGAACAGCCCCAGCAGCAGGTGCGGAAATGCGAACAGGTTGCCCATCGTCAGCGCTTCAGACGTGCGATCCACGCCTCGACGTCGGCGACGGTGCGCGGGATGCCGGCGGAGAGGTTGACGGGGCCGTCCTCGGTCATCAGGATGTCGTCCTCGATGCGCACGCCGATGCCGCGCAGCTCCTCCGGAACCGTGAGATCGTCGATCTGGAAGTACAGGCCCGGTTCGATCGTGAAGACCATGCCGGCCTCGAGGATGCCGTCGTAGTACATCTCGCGACGCGCCTGCGCGCAGTCGTGCACGTCGATGCCGAGGTGGTGCGAGGTGCCGTGCACCATGTATCGGCGCTGCTGGCCGCCCTTGTCGGCGTCCAGCGCCTCCTCGGCGGTCACGGGCAGCAGGCCCCACTCGGCCGTGCGCTCGGCGATGATTCTCATCGCGGCCTCGTGCACGGTGCGGAAGCGCACTCCGGGCCTGGCGGCGGCGAAGGCGGCGTCCGCGGCCTCCAGCACGACCTCGTAGACACGGCGCTGCACGTCGGAGAAGGTGCCGTTCACGGGCAGCGTGCGCGTGATGTCGGCGGTGTACTGGCTGTCGACCTCGACGCCCGCGTCGATCAGGATCAGATCGCCCGGGACGACCGTGCCGTCGTTGCGCGTCCAGTGCAGGTAGCAGGCGTGCGGACCGGACGCCGCGATCGTGTCGTAGCCCTCCCAGTTGCCGTCGCTGCGGGCGCGCTGGTGGAAGACGCCCTCGACGATGCGCTCGCCGCGGGGGTGCGCGATCGCGCGGTCGAAGTCGCGGATGACGTCCTCGAACCCGGATGCCGTGACGGCGACCGCGCGGCGCATCTCGGCGATCTCGAACTCGTCCTTCACCAGGCGCAGCTCGGAGACGAAGCGGGTCAGCTCGTCGTCCGCGTCCACGACCAGGTCGTCGTCGCCGGCGGTGAAGGCGTCGATGTGCGCGGTGGCCACGGCCAGATCGGCGGCGACGCCGGCGAGCGAGGGCCGCGGGCCGATCCAGAACTCGCCGATGGTGGCATCCGAGTAGAACTCGCTGGTGGTGCGGTCGGCGCGCTCGCGGAAGTACAGCGTCACCTCGTGTCCGTCGTCCGTCGGCTCGAACACCAGCACGGAGTCGGGCTCGGCCTCGTTCTCCCAGCCGGTCAGGTGCAGGAACGCCGAGTGCGCGCGGAACGGGTAGTCGGTGTCGTTGCTGCGCTGCTTGAGCGAGCCGGCCGGGGCGACCAGGCGCTTGCCGGGGAAGGCCTTCGACACGGCGTCGCGGTGAGCGGCCGCGTAGGGCGCCTGGGCGCGCGCGGCCGGCAGCGACTCGGGGCGGTCGGCCCACCCGGTCGAGCTGGTGTCGAGGAAGCCCTGCGGGAAGGGCTGCCTGCGGGAGCTGTTGGCATCCTTGGGAGCGTCGGTCGGGGTCTCGACGACGGTGTCGTTCTCAGCGCTGGTCATGTGCTCCATTGTCTCATCGACGCAGGGAGCCCGCTTCGTGCTCAGGTGGTCTCGTGGGCCTCTTCGCCAGGCAGTTCACCGAGTGACTTCTCGATGTCGCTCATGAGCATGTACATGACACGCTCGCCGTGCGGCACGGTCGCGAATCCGTACTTCTCATAGAACGCGGCGGCGGACTCGTTGAGGGCATGCACGATCACTGCACGCGCGCCGACGATTCGCGCCGCGGTCACGGCCTTGCTGAGGGCGTCTCGCAGCAGGGACCGCCCCAGGCCCACGCCCTCATAGCGCTCATCGACTGCCAGGCGGCCGATCAGGATGACAGGGATCGGGTTCGGAGAGTTCCTCTTGAGGGCGGCGTTGGCATCATCGTGCACGAGGGCACTTGCGCACAAGCAGTAGTAGCCGGCGACGAGACCCGTGTCGATGTCGACGGAGACGAATGTGCGGGAGTTGCCTGCACGCTCATTGCTCAGCGCGCGATCTCTGAGCCAGGTGTTCAGCGACTCCTCGACGGAGCGGAATTCTCGAACAGGGTCGGTCCCGAGGGGAGCGCGGGGCGAGGAGAACCTGGTCAACCCTCGAACACCGAAGGCTTGCGAAACAGCTCCTTGAGCCCGGAGAGCGACTGCGCGGGTCGATCCAGTACGTCGTTGAATGCTTCCCACGCTTCATCCGACATCCGGAGTTCCCGCTGTCGACGGATCACATCCGCGGCTTCCGCGACGAGCAGGGGCACCGAGAACTCGGTCACAGTGCGACCCTCTATCGTTGCGGCCTGCTCGATCTCGCGTTTCTGAGCGCTCGAGAGCCGCAGCTCGAGCCGGCTGTCCTTCGTCGCGGTGGTCATGTCATCCACTGTACGGCAATCTGCCGTACATAGCCAGAGAGGCGGTCTCAGTGCCCTGGCGAGACCGGCTCCAGCTGGGCGACCAGCGCGCGGTGGTCGCTGCCGCCGGCATCCTCGAGGACCTCGGATCCGGTGGCTCGCCAGCTCTCGCTCGCCATGATGTGGTCGATCGGCGCACCGAGCAGGGCCGGCACGCTCGCGGGCCAGGTGCCCAGCATCCCGTTCCCGGTGCTGCTGGCGACGTCGTGGCAGCGCCCCATGGTGCCGCCGGCGTCGCCGAAGGAGGCCATGTGGTCGAGGGTCGAGTTGAAGTCGCCCGCGAGGATGAAGTCCCCGGCGGGGCACTGGTCGGCGATCCACGCCAGATCCGACTTCCAGCGGCTCATGGCCTTCTCGCGCGGGGCGACCGCGTGCACGGCCACGATCGTGGGGCCCTTGCCGCTCACCGGCATCGCCACGACACTCGGCACCGATCCGGTGTTGCTGGATCCGTCACGGGAGGACTCGATGACCGAGTAGTTCCCGAGCTTGGCGGAGATGAGGATCGTGGTCTGCCACGCCTGCGGGCCGTTGGACACGTCGGGGCGGATGTTCACGTTGTGCACCCACATCGGGTTGCCCGCCTGACGCATCATCAGAGCGATGCGCTCGCCGACCTTCTCCGAGGTCTCCGGCAGCGCCACGACGTCGACCTGCTGCTCCTCGATGACCTTCGCGATCTGCTCGGCGGACACGGCCGCGCCGTTGGTGTTCCAGGTGAGCACGCGCAGCGCGGCATCCGTCTTCGCGGGCAGCGCGCCGGTCCCGACGCCGCGCAGGGCGCCGACCAGGCCCGTCGCCCCGGCTCCGAGCAGCGCGACGATGAGGATCGACGCCGCGAAGCCGCGCAGCGGCCGTGCGATGAGCAGAAGGAGCGCGAGCACGGCGACGCCCAGGAACGCGCCGATCACGAGTGCCCGGGAGGCGATGATCTGGGCGATCGGGAACGTGTCCTCCAGGTGGAAGAACTGCGGCCACACGAGCACCGCCGTCGCGATCGCGAACAGCACGGTGATGAGGATTCCGACCAGACGTAGCATCGTCCGAAAGCCTAGGCGAATCTTGCTGTGACACCCCTGGCGGTACGCTCGGAGGATGACCCAGGGCGCCCACTCCACCGTCTCCGGTCCGAGCGACCTGCACCTGCATTCGAACCACTCCGACGGCACGGAGTCCCCGGCCGACGTCGTGCGGGCGGCCCACGCCCACGGCATCCGCACGGTCGCGCTGACCGACCACGACCGCACCACGGGCTGGCAGGAGGCGGGCGACGCCGCGGTCGCGCTGGGGATGACGTTCATCCCCGGCATCGAGTTCTCCTCCCGGCACGAGTGGCGCAGCGTGCACGTGCTGGGCTACCTGTTCGATCCGACCGATCCGGCGCTGGTCGCCGAGACCGAGCGGATCCGCGAGGACAGGGTCGGCCGCGCCGAGCGGATCGTGCGCAGCATCGCCCGCGACTACGAGCTGAGCTGGGACGACGTGCTGCTGCAGACCACGCCGGATGCCACGGTCGGCCGCCCGCACATCGCCGACGCACTGGTGGCGCGCGGGATCGTCCGCGATCGCACGGAGGCGTTCGACGGCATCCTGCATCCGCGCACCGGCTACTACGAGCCGCACTACGCGCCCGACCCGCTCACCGTGGTGCGGCTGATCACGCGCGCCGGGGGAGTGCCGGTGATCGCGCATCCGGCGACCTCCGGCCGCGACCGGATGATGCCGGTCTCCTTCTTCGACCGGCTCGTCGCGGAAGGGCTCGGCGGACTCGAGATCGACCACCGCGAGAACACCGAGGACGGCAAGCGGGCGCTGCGCGAGATCGCGGCGCGACACGACCTCATCATCACGGGCTCGAGCGACTACCACGGCGCGGGTAAGCCCAACCTGCCCGGTGAGAACACGACCTCCGACGAGATGGTCGCCCGGATCATCGCCCGAGGCACGGGCGCGCCGCCTCGGCGCCCTTAGCTGGGACGCAGGTCAGCCGGGCGCACCCCCGAAGCAGAGCAGCCGCGCGTCCCGGATCGGGACGCGCGGCTGCTGCGTGAGTGATCGTCAGGCGCCGGTGGGCGCGGCACCGCCGGAGCGGCGGCGACGGCGGCGGCGCTGCGGGGCGGACTTTCCGTCCCGGTGCTCGTTGGTGGCATCGCCGTCGTGAGTGCCGGCGCCGTCCGCGTCGCGGCCTGCGGCGGGTGCGCTCTCGGCGTGAGCGGATGCCGTGGTCTCGGCGCCCTCGGCGAAGGTCGCGCCGACCTGCTCGCCGCCCGAGCCGCGGCGGCGGCGACGGCGGCGACGGGTGGTGCCCTCATCGGTGCCCTCTGCGGCGGCATCCGCTGCCTTCTGCGGCTGACGCTGGCGACGCTCGGACGGAGCCTTCTCGGCCTTCGGTGCGGTGCGCAGGCGGCCCTTGGTGCCCTCGGGGATGTTCAGGTCGGTGTAGAGGTGCGGGCTCGACGAGTAGGTCTCGACCGGCTCGGGCTGGCCGAAGTCCAGCGCACGGTTGATCAGGGCCCACTTGTGCAGGTCCTCCCAGTCGACGAACGTGACCGCGATGCCGGTCTTGCCTGCGCGGCCGGTGCGGCCGGCGCGGTGCAGGTACGTCTTCTCCTCGTCCGGGATGGTGTGGTTGATCACGTGCGTCACGTCGTCGACGTCGATGCCGCGGGCGGCGACGTCGGTGGCCACCAGCACGTCGCGCTTGCCGGCCTTGAACGCCGCCATCGAGCGCTCGCGCTGCTCCTGGCCCATGTCGCCGTGCACGCCGCCGACGTTGAAGCCGCGGTCGTTCAGCTCATCGACCAGCTTCTGCGCGGCGCGCTTGGTGCGGGTGAAGATCACGGTCTTGCCGCGACCCTCGGCCTGCAGGATGCGGGCGATGACCTCGTCCTTGTCCAGCGAGTGGGCGCGGTAGACGATGTGCTTGATGTTCGCCTGCGTGAGGCCCTCGTCGGGGTCGTTCGCGCGGATGTGGATGGGGTTCGTCATGAACCGGCGCGCCAGCGCCACGATCGGGCCGGGCATCGTCGCCGAGAACAGCTGGGTGTGGCGCACGGCCGGCACCTTGGAGAAGATCTTCTCGATGTCGGCCAGGAAGCCGAGGTCGAGCATCTTGTCGGCCTCGTCGAGCACGACCTCGGTCGCGTGCGACAGGTCGAGCAGACGCTGGTTGGCCAGGTCGATCAGACGACCCGGCGTGCCGACGACAATCTGCGCTCCGGCCTTGAGCTGGTCGATCTGACCCTCGTACGCCTTGCCGCCGTAGATGGCGACCACGCTGGTGGAGCGGTTCGAGGTCAGCATGTCGATGTCCTCGTACACCTGCACCGCGAGCTCGCGGGTGGGGACGACGATCAGCGCCTTGACCCCGGGCTCCGGGTCCTGACCCAGGCGCTGCACCACCGGGATGCCGAAGCCGAAGGTCTTGCCGGTGCCGGTCTTGGCCTGGCCGATGATGTCCTGGCCGGGGAGGCCGAGGGGGATGGTCTGCTCCTGGATCGGGAACGCGTCGACGATGCCCTTCGCGGCGAGTGCGTCGAGGATGTCCTGATCGATTCCGAGATCAGCGAATGATGTCACGTCTGTCTTTTGCCTGTCCGGCGCGTGCGCGGCGGTCTGCCGTGCGAGCGGCGCCTCGTTACGATCCACGCCGTCAACTGCTGCCACAGGCGCGGGGTCCTGCTCCGATGGCAGGACAGGAACAGCCTACCGGAGGCGGGTCCGTTCCTCCGCAGGCTCCGGCACCGCGGCCGGTAGTCTGGGCGGGTGGTCAACTGGTTCTGGAAGCGCAAGCCGCAGCGACGCACGCTCACCCTGCGCAGCAGGGGCGACGACGGCGGCGCGCAGCGCGTGGACTTCGCCGAGCTCGCGCCCGAGCTGAACCGCTTCCTCGGACAGGCCGCCTACCTGCAGCTGGGCTACTTCGAGACGCTCAGCCGCAGCATCCGCGGCACGCAGTCCCTGGCCCGCAAGGAGGCGCTCTCCCGCGCCGCGGGAGCGGCGCTCGACAAGCACCGCGGGATCGTGAAGGTGATCGCGGAGCAGGGGGAGGACCCCACCGAGGTGATGCTCCCGTTCCGGGAGAACCTCGACGCCTTCCGCCGCAAGACCATCGGCGTCCGCCAGGAGGAGACGCTGCTCGCGGTCCACCTCACCGCCGGAATGCTGGACGACTTCTACCTCGCGCTGGCCTCCAGTTACGGTCGCACCGGGGAGCAGGTCGCGGAGATCCTGCGTCAGCCGGATGCCGGTGACGAGATCGTCGCGATCATCCGGGAGACCATCGAGAGCGACCACGAGTGGCGCTCACTGCTGTCGATGTGGGGGCGCCGACTGGTCGGGGACACGCTGCTGGTGTGCAGGGATGCGCTGCGCCCCGGTCGTCTGGAGGCCGACGACAGTCGCATCGAGCCGGTCTACACCGAGCTGATGGGGGCGCATGCGCGCCGCATGGACGCCATGGGGCTCGCCTCGTAGCATCCGCCTTCGCGGCATCCGCCCTCGCGGCGTCAGCCCTCGTGGCGTCAGATGCCGAGCGCCTGCTTCGCCGCCGCGTCGCGGCGTGTGCGCACCGCGCTGATCGCCACGGTCAGAACGGCCGCCAGCAGCAGCCCGCCACCCAGGCTCGCGAACCACAGCCACGCACTGGTTTCGGCGACACCCGCCCACTGCAGGACCGTGTAGATCGCAGCCGCGGCGGCGGTCGCGATCCCCGGTGTCACGGCGACCCCGCGCAGATCGCGCTTCGGCAGCACGAAGTGCAGTCCGATGCCCAGCGCGCAGGCGGCGATCAGCGCGAGCAGGATGTACATCTCAGGCGACGAAGCCGACGCGGCGCGACTCCTCGGTGCCCAGCTCGATGTAGGCGAGGTTGGCGGTGGGGACGATGTACGAGCTGCCCTTCGCATCCGTGAAGCTCAGGTGGCTGGCGTTCTGCTCGAGCGCTCCGGCCACCTGCGAGCGAATCTCGTCGGCGCTGGTGCTGGTCTCGAAGCTCAGCTCACGACCGGTGTTGACGATGCCGATGCGGATTTCCACGCGATCTCCTCAGATGTCTGCGAACACGGTCGACTCTACCCGCTGGCCCGGACGCCGAGCCCGGCGGCAGCGCCGATTTCGCCCTGGGCGCACATCGCGATGGACCGACGCTGTCGGCACCCGCCGCTAGCGTGGAGGACATGATCCCGGATGCCGCTCAGCACGTCGTCGTGCACGCCGACCCCACGGCATCCGGCGTCGTGATCGGCGCACCGGGCACGGGCAAGACGGCCGCGCTCGTGGACCGCGTCGTGCACCTGCTCGACGGCGTGATGCTCCCCGAGGAGCTGCTCGTGATCACGCCGAGCCGCCAGGCGGCCACCGCACTGCGCGACCGGGTGGGCGTGCGGGTCGACCAGGCGACCCCGGGGCCGCTGGTGCGCTCGCTGGGATCATTCGCCTTCCAGCTGGTCCGCGGCGCCATGGTGCGCGAGGGGCAGGATCCGCCCGCGCTGCTCACCGGCGCCGACCAGGACCGCATCCTCGCCGACCTCCTCGCGGGCGACGCCGAGGACGACGCGCGCCGCTGGCCCGACACCCTCAGCCCGGCCGTCCGCGCGTCGAAGGGCTTCCGTTCCGAGCTGCGCGCGTTCCTGGCCGAGTGCACCGAACTGGGCGTGCGGCCGGGCGAGCTGGAGGACTCCGGCCGCGAGGTGTGGCAGGCGGCGGCGGACTTCCTCGCCGAGTACCGCGAGGTGATGGACGGCATGCGCGTCGCCCACCGCGACATCCCCGAGCTGCTGTCCGAGGCGACGGGCATCCTGGGCGCGGCGGATCCGGTGTCCCTCGGTCCCCTCGCAGCGCTGCGCACCGTGCTCATCGACGATGCGCAGGAGCTCACCCGCGGCGGCATCCGCCTGGTGCGAGCGCTGCGCGAGCGCGGGGTCGCCGTCTTCGCGTTCGGCGACCCCGACATCTCGTCCGGCGCGTTCCGCGGCGCCAGCCCGCAGCTGTTCGCCGAGCTGGCGCAGGTGCTCGGCGATGTGCACGTGCTCGACACCGCGCATCGGCAGAGCCCGGCGCTCACCGCCCTGACCAGGACCGTCACGCAGGCGATCGGCGTCGCCGGCCGCGTGGATCACCGTCGCGCACCCGGAGAGATGACGGGCGACGCCGTGCGCACCCTCATCGCCCCCTCGCCGCACGAGGAGATCGACCGGATCGCCGCCACGCTGCGCGACTGGCATCTCAGCGACGGCATCGCCTGGACGGACATGGCCGTCATCGCCCACGACACCAGGCAGATCGTCATGCTCGAAGCCGAGCTCGCCGCACGCGAGGTGCCCACCCGGGCCGCCGGCGTGCCGCGCCCGCTGGGCAGCGACGGCACCGTGCGCGAGATCGTCGAGATCGTCCGGCTGGGGCTGACGCCCGCGGCCGATCGCCCGTCGGACCTGCTCGCCGAGGCTCTCGTCTCGCCGTTCGGGGGACTGGATGCCGTGGGCCTGCGGCGCCTTCGCGCCCGCCTGCGGCACGTGGAGCTCGCCGGCGGCGGATCCACGCCCGCCCGGGAGCTGCTGCGTGAGGCGCTGCAGTTCCCGCACCTGTTCGATCGCGTCGACGCGCCAGAGGCCCGCGTCGCGCAGCGCTTCGCCGAGACCCTCGCCCAGCTGGAGGCCGCGGGCGACGCGGGCGAGACCATCCACGAGCTGCTCTGGCGCGTGTGGGATCGTGCGCGGTCGATCGGCGGCACGTCGCTGCAGACCGCCTGGCGCGCGGCCGCCGATCAGCCCGGCGGGTCCGAGATCGCCCGCGCGCTGGACAGCCTGGTGGCGCTCTTCGACGCGGCCAAGCGGTTCGTGGAGCGCTCGCCGCAGGAGAAGCCCGCTCTGTTCATCCGCGACATCCTGGACAGCGAGGTCCCCGAGGACACCCTCTCCACTCCGGACCGGCCGGGCCTGGTCACGCTGATGACCCCGGCGTCGGCGCTCGGCGCGGAGTTCGAGGCGGTAGTCGTCGCCGGTGTGCAGGACGGCATCTGGCCGAACGTGCGCCTGCGCGGCGGGATGCTGGAGACCTGGCGTCTGGGGGAGTGGCTCGCGGCCACGCGGGAAGGGCACCCCGAGGTGGTGCCCGGCGTGCTGGACCGCCGGCGTGCCGCGCTGCATGACGAACTGCGCCTGTTCGTGCGCGCGCTGTCGCGGGCGCGCACGCGGCTGGTGGTCTCGGCGGTGGACGACGACGACATGACGCCCAGTCCGTTCTTCTCGTTCCTGCCCGCACCGCCGCCGCTGGAGGCCGAGGAGCAGCGGTTCGCGCATCCGCTCACACTGCGCGGACTGGTGGCGCGGCATCGCCGCACCCTGACCACCGCGTCCGATCCAGCCGAACGCGTCGCCGCAGCGGGGCAGCTGCGCCTGCTCGCCGAGGCGGGGGTGCCGGGCGCATCGCCCGATGACTGGTACGGCGTGACCGAGGTGTCGAGCGCCGCCCCGCTGCGCGACCTCGCGGCGGCGCCGGTGAAGGTGTCGCCGTCGAGGCTCGAGGCCTTCGAGGAGTGCGGGCTGAACTGGGTCGTCTCTGCGCTCGGTGGAGACACGGTCGCTCCGCCTTCGGCCGGGATCGGCACGATCGTCCACGAGGCGATGGAGAAGGTGCCGGACGGCGACCTGGCCGCGATGACGGCGATCGTCGACGAGCACTGGCCGGAGCTGGACTTCGAGACCGAGTGGATCGGCCGGAAGGAGCGCCGTCGCGCAGACCTGTACGTGCAGCGGCTGCACTCGTACCTCGGCGAGACCGCCCGTGACGGTGGACGGGTCGTGGGGGCGGAGGCGAGATTCCGGTTCGCCGTCGATCTGGACACCGAGCAGGTGCTGCCGGATGCCGAGGACGCGTCCGGCTCCCGGCTCGCGGACGGCGGCGACGCGGGCGCGCACGAGCAGCCGGGGGCGCCGGAGGCCGGCATCCCGCCGCGCGCGGTGGTGAGCGGCGTCATCGACCGCGTCGAGGTGTACCCGTCCGGCGCCGGCGAGCACGACGCCGCGCGCGGGCAGAAGTGGGACCGCATGAGCGAAGGCCAGGACGGTGAACGGGTGATCGTGGTCGACCTGAAGACCGGGAAGTACGAGCCAGACACCGAGGCGAACGTGCGCGAGCACGCCCAGCTCGCCGCCTATCAGATCGCCGTGCAGCAGGGACTGATCGAGGGCGCCCCGCCCGCGGCCCTCACCGGCGCGCGCCTCGTGATCGTGTCCAAGACCGTGGGCAGGGCGGACTACCGGGTGGCACACCAGCACACGCTCGACGACGAGGCCAGGGCAGCGTTCCTGCACCGCGTCTCCGAGGCGGGGCGCGGCATGGCCGCCAGCAGCTTCACCGCCCAGGTGGAGGCGCACTGCGCCGACACGCTCGTCCGGGTGACCCCGTGCCACATCCACACGGTCCCGGCGGTGAGCGCGTGAGCACGGCCGCCGACTGGGCGGTGCCGTCCGCCATCTCCGCCGAGGTCATCGCACTCGCCCTCGGACTGCCCGTCCCCACCGACGCGCAGCAGCTCGTCATCCAGGCCCCGCCCACCCCGGCGCTGGTCGTGGCGGGGGCCGGCAGCGGCAAGACCGAGACCATGTCCGGCCGGGTCGTCTGGCTCGTCGCCAACGGGCACGTGCGCCCGGACGAGGTGCTCGGGCTCACGTTCACGCGCAAGGCGGCCGGCGAGCTCGCCGAGCGCATCGGCACACGTCTGGAGACCATCGACCACTTCGGCCGGCGCGGCCTGCTCCCGCACCTTCCGGAGCTCGTCGCCACGGATTCCCTGCGCCGCGTGCACGACGCCGCACCGGGCGTGCAGCGCGATGCGGTGCGCATTCAGGTGCTCGACGAACTGGCCGCGCGCTACGACACCGGCTGGGATCCGCGCACGCCCCGCTCTGCGGAGGATCTGCTGATCCGCCCGCGGGTCTCCACCTACAACGCCTTCGCCGACGGCATCGTCCGCGAGCACGCAGCCCGCATCGGACGCGACCCCGAGGCCGCGATGCTCAGCCAGTCGGCATCCTGGCTGATCGCCCGCGCCGTCGTGCTCCGCGCCGACGTGCCGGGGCTGGAGGACATCGACCGCGCGCTCGGCACGGTCATCGACGCCGTGCAGAAGCTCGCCGCGGAGGTGCTCGACCATCGCGTCGACCTGGATGCCGTCGAGCGCATCGCCGTGGAGCAGGCCGCGGCCTTCGAGCCTTACCGCAGCAACCGCGACGTGGACACAGCGGCGCTCAATCTGCTGAGCATGCCGGTGCTGGTGCGTCTGGTGCGGGAGTACATCGCCGAGAAGGAGCGGCGCGGCGTGCTCGACTTCGCCGATCAGGTCGGCGGCGCCTTCGACATCGTCGAGACCGCCCCCGATGTGCGCGCGGAGCTGCGCGAGCAGCACCGCGTCGTGCTGCTCGACGAGTACCAGGACACCTCGGTCATCCAGACCCGCTTCCTCGCGGCGCTGTTCCGCGACAGTGCGGTGATGGCGGTCGGTGATCCGCACCAGTCCATCTACGGCTGGCGCGGCGCGAGCGCCGACAACCTGTACGCCTTCGGCCGGGCGTTCGCCGAAGAGCGGTCCGCGACCACCTACAGTCTGATGACCAGCTGGCGCAACGACAGCAGCATCCTCGACGTCGCCAACCGCATCCTGGAGCCGCTCAAGCGCCCCGGACTCGACGTGCCCGCACTCGAGCCGCGGCCGGGTGCCGGTGCAGGCCGGGTCGAGGTGCTCTTCCCGCACACGGTCGACGACGAGGCCGAGCAGGTGAGCGCGTGGTTCGAGCAGCGCAGGGCGGAGCACGCGGCATCCGGCGCCGACCGCGCGCACACCGGGGCGATCCTGTTCCGCTCCAAGCGGCACATGCAGACCTTCGCCGGCGCGCTCGCGCGCCGCGGCATCCCGCACCGCATCCTGGGCCTCGGCGGCCTGCTGTCCACCCCGGAGGTCGTCGACGTCGTCTCCATGCTGCGGGTCATCCACGACCCCACGGCCGGCTCCGCGCTGATCCGGATGCTGGTGGGGCCGCGCTTCGCGATCGGCGTAGCCGACATGGCGGCGCTGTACGACCTGGCATCCGCGCTCGCCGGACGGGACGCCGACCTCAGCCCGCTGTCCGACGAGGTGCAGCAGCGGCTGCGCTCCTCGCGCGGCGCGGACGAGGCGGTCTCGATCGTCGACGCCGTCGACTTCCTCCGCGCCGCCCCCGACGACTACCGCCTCATCGCCGGAATCACGCCCGGGGGAAGGGCGCGGTTGCGAGCCGCGGGCGAGATCCTCGAGCGGCTGCGCCGCTCGGCGGGCCTGCCGATCCCGGAGCTGCTCCGTCTCATCGAACTGGAGCTGCGGCTGGACATCGAGCTCGCCGCGAACGAGACGAGGGGCCCCGCCCGCGTCGCGGCGACGCAGCTGCGGGCGTTCACCGACGAGGTGCGCGCGTTCCTCAGCGCCGATGATCGCGGCACGATCGGCAGCCTGCTCGCCTGGCTGGACAAGGCCGAGAGCACCGACGAGCTCATGCCCCGGCCCGAGCCTCCCGAGCCCGGCGTCGTGCAGCTGCTCACGATCCACGGCTCGAAGGGCCTGGAGTGGGATGCCGTCGCCGTGGTGCGCCTGGTCGAGGACGAGCTGCCCAGCCGGGTGAGCGACACGTCCGGCTGGTTCGGGTTCGGCGTGGTCCCGTTCGCGCTGCGTGGCGATCGCGACGCCCTTCCGGTGTTCCGCTGGGATCCGCAGTCGGAGATGGATGCTGCCGGCGACGCCCCCGCGAAGCGGCACAAGGCCGCGCTGGACGCGCTGGCGGCCGGCGTCACCAAGGCGTTCCCGCACGGCGGTGCGCTGCGTCGTTTCAAGAACGAGTACCGCGACTATCAACAGCAGGAGGAACGCCGGCTCGCCTATGTCGCGGTGACCAGGGCACGGCAGGATCTGCTGCTCTCGGGCGCCCACTGGGCCGGCCAGACCAGGCCCCGCAAGGCCAGTCCCTATCTGCGGGACGCGATCGACGTGCTCGGCCTCGACCCGATCGGCGACGTCGATCCCGACGACAACCCGTATGAGGGACCGGGCATGACCGCGGCGTGGCCGCTCGATCCCCTCGGGGCCAGGCGGAGTCGCGTCACCGACGCGGCGGGTCTGGTGCGTGCGGCGATGGATGCCGCTCCTCCCGAGCCGACCGTGCAGCTCGAGCGTCTACTCGCCGAGCGCGCGGAGCGCCTGCGCGGCGCAGGCGGCGAGGCGCCCACCCGCGTGCCCGCCTCGCGGTTCAAGGACTGGGTGACCGACTATCGCGGCACCCTGCGCGACCTCGGTCGTCCGATGCCCGAGCGTCCCTACACGCAGACCAGGATCGGCACGCTCTTCCACGCCTGGGTGGAGCACCGCTCCGGTCTCGTCGGCGCGGGTGCGGCCGAGAGCGCGCTGTGGGAGCTCGATGAGGATGCGCCTGAGGCCTCCGGCGTGGTCGCGGTGAGCGGCGATGACGAACAGGCGCTGGCCGCGCTCCGCGAGATCTTCGAGCGCAGTGAGTGGGCGGCGCTGCAGCCGATCGCGGTGGAGATCGAGATCGACTTCGCCTTCGGCGCCGATACGTCAAGCGGCTCCATGACCCAGGGCGCAGGGACGGGCCACATCGTGATCTGCAAGCTCGATGCTGTCTACCGCCGCGAGGATCGCGGCGGTCGCATCGAGATCGTCGACTGGAAGACGGGCCGTGCGCCGCGCACCGCGCAGGAGAAGGAGGAGCGGATGCTGCAGCTCGCCCTCTACCGGGTCGCATACCACCGCCGGTTCGGCATGCCGCTGGACCAGATCGACGTCGCGCTGTTCTACGTGGCGGACGACCTGGTCATCCGCGGCGACCGGATCTACTCCGAGGCGGAGTTGGTCCAGCGCTGGAGCGCCGCGCGCGCCGCACGCTGAGCCTCCTCGGCCGAGTCGATGTCGCTCGGCGCATCCGGCTCAGCGGTGACCGGACCGGTCTCCCCGTCGCGATGCGTCGAGCCGCGCACGCCGCTGATCTCGCCGAGGTCCTGCGTGTCCTGCTCCCACGAGCCGTGCTGCTCGGTGGAGGTGCTGTCCTCGCCCTCCGCGCCCGCGGGCTCGGAGCCCTCCGCATCGCCGGCCTCCTCAGCGTCGGACGCGGCAGCGTCGTCCTCGCCCGTCTCGGCCTCGTCCAGCCAGAGATCCTCCGGTCGGTACGCGTCGGTCTGCATCGAGGTGTCGATCGCGTGGGCCGCCGTCCCGGGCGTCTGCCCGAGCCCGTCGAGCGCCGGGTCGCCCCCGCCGGTGTACGCGGCGACCACGCGCAGGTCGTCGCTGCGCAGCCCGTCGGCGAGGGACTCCAGCAGCCCGGCGGCGTCGTCCACGATGTCGGGTCGGCGCAGCTCGTCGCCGTGCACCAGCCAGCGGGCGAACTCCAGTTCGGCGTGCAGCCGGGCGCGCACCCGCAGCGCGTCGTCGGCCGCGCGGGACGACGCGGACACGTACGCCGCGAACACGTCATCGGCGGCGTCCCTGGCACCGGAGAGCCATCCCAGGTCCTCGGCGGGATCGCTCACGGTCAGCCCGCGCCAACCGATCACCCCGGTCACCTGCGGCCCGTCGTTCGGGTCGTCCTCGAAGAGGAACGACTGCGCCTGCAGACCCGCCATCGTGACGGCGGCCTCGAAGCGCCACAGCTCGTCATCGGCCGCCGCGTCCCGCCACCGCGCCGTGAGGCGGGCGGGCACACGTCCGGTGCCGGCCGCGCGGGCGATCCGCTGCTGGATCTCGGCGCGCACGGTCGCGGCGTCGCGGACCGTGAGCCCCGCTGCCCGCACCACCGACGCGGGCAGCGAGTGCACGGCGGCTATCGCCTCGCCGATCGACACGGCCGCACCCCGTCCGGCGGGGATGTCGCCGGCCTCGATCTGGAACCCCGGCATCAGGTCGGTCACCAGCGCCCTGGCCTCGCCGACGGTCGTCTCGCCGATGTGCGTCGGCACCTGGAACGGCAGCATCTCGCGGGCGCCGGCCGTCAGCGCGCGCAGCGCCAGGGACTCCTCGGCGAGCTCGCGCGCGGCGGCATCGTCGGATGCCGCGCGGATGACGAGCTCGCGTCCGTCGGCGAGAGTGGCGACCGCGGAGTCGAACCTCCCGTCCCCGTTCGACGTCAGGGCGCGCGCGCCGGTGACATCCGCCCCCGGCAGCGCGGCCGTGACCGCCGCCACTAGAGTGCAAGGAGAGCGTGCCATGTCCCCCAGGGTGGGTGCGCCCCCCAGCCGGTGCGCCCACGCCACGCCCTTGCCCCGGTTTACGGTGGGCGAGCGCATGGCACGAGAGCAGGAGGAGCGGATGACGGCGGAACGGGACATCCTCGACCGGGCGGCCGAACTGCGCACCGAGGCGGATGTCGTCGCTCGGCTGCGCGCCACGCCCGGCACGCGGGTCGTCGTCGTGCGCGACGGTCGCCTACGGGTGGCCTCGGATGCCGTGCTCCGCGTCGACGCGGGTGCCGTCGCCGACGCGGACTGGGCTCTGCTCGGCCGCGACCGCGACGGGGTGCCCCTGCTGCTGGCATCCGTGCCGGCCGAGACCGACAGCATCGACAGTGCGCCCGAGGAGACCTGGCTGGGTCTGCGGGACGCCGGGGGCAGGCTCGACCCGCACGAGTCGGACCTGTTCGCCACGGCGATCGCACTCGCCGGCTGGCTGAACGACGCGCGGTTCTGCGCCCGGTGTGGCGAGGCCCTCGAACTGCAGAGCGCCGGCTGGTCACGGCGGTGCGCCACCTGCGACATCGAGCACCTCCCGCGCACCGACCCCGCGGTGATCGTCGCGATCGAGAGCCAGGACGGCGAGCGACTGCTGCCGGGGGCCAACGCCAACTGGCGCGGGCGCATGCACTCCTGCTTCGCCGGCTTCGTCGAGGCGGGGGAGTCGCTGGAGGACACCGTGCACCGCGAGCTCTTCGAGGAGGCCGGAGTGCGCGTCCGCGACATCCGGTACGTCTCCTCGCAGGCGTGGCCCTACCCGCGATCCCTGATGCTGGGCTTCCGCGCGGTCGCCGTCGATGAGAGCACGGCGCCGGACGGCGAGGAGATCACCGAGGTGCGCTGGCTCACCCGCGACGAGATCGGCAGCGCCCTCGCCGGCGACGGCCCGGTCGGGCTCCCCGGCCCGGCCTCGATCGCTCGCAGGCTCATCGAGCACTGGTATCAGGAGCCATCGGGAACCGCCGTACGGGGCGGGCGCAGCGCTCCGCTCGCCCAGGAATCACCCGCGTGAGCGCGCTCGACGCTCTCGACGAACGGCAGCGGGAGGCGGCGTCCGTGCTGCGCGGACCCGTCGCCGTGCTCGCCGGCGCCGGCACCGGGAAGACCCGGGTGATCACGCACCGCATCGCGCACGGCGTCGACACGGGGGCGTACTCGCCGTCGCGCGTCATGGCCGTGACCTTCACCGCGAAGGCCGCAGGAGAGCTGCGCGGACGGCTCCGCGCGCTCGGCGTCGGCGGCGTCTCGGCTCGCACGTTCCACAGCGCCGCTCTCGCGCAGCTGAACTTCTTCTGGCCGACCCTCACCGGCGACACCGCGCCCTCGATCATCGACAACAAGGTGCGGATGCTGGGTCAGGCGGCCGATGCCATGCGCCTGCGTCCGAGCACCGCGACCCTGCGCGACATCGCCTCCGAGATCGAGTGGCGCAAGGTTTCGATGCTCTCCATCGAGCAGTACGCGCAGCAGGGACGGCCCATCACCGGCATCCGCCCGGAGCAGCTGCTCGAGCTGCAAGCCGCCTACGAGCAGCTCAAGGACGACCGCCGCCAGCTCGACTTCGAGGACGTGCTGCTCGCGTGCGCGGGCATGCTCGAGACCGAGCCCCGCGTCGCAGCGGCCGTGCACGAGCAGTACCGGCACTTCACGGTCGACGAGTACCAGGACGTCTCGCCGCTGCAGAACCGGCTGCTGGAGCTCTGGCTCGGCGATCGCCGCGACATCTGCGTCGTCGGTGATGCGAGCCAGACGATCTACTCCTTCGCGGGAGCCCAGCAGCGCTACCTGCTGGAGTTCGAGAAGCGCCATCCGGACGCCACCGTCGTTCGTCTGGAGACCAACTACCGCTCCCAGGCGCCCATTCTCGCCGCGGCGAACGCGCTCATGCACGGACGTCCTGGAGCGCTCGCCCTCGTGCCCGCGCGGAAGGACGCGCGTGCGGAGACGCCCACCGTGACGGCCTACGACAGCGAGCGCGAGGAGGCAGACGGCATCGCGTCGGCCATCGCCGATCGCATCGCCTCCGGCGTCTCGCCCTCCGACATCGCCGTGCTGTACCGCGCGCACGTGCAGTCCGCCGTGCTGCAGCAGGCGCTCGCCGCCCGCGGCATCGCCACGAGCGTGCTCGGAGGAACGCGCTTCTTCGACATGCCCGAGGTGCGTCAGGCGGTGCTCGGTCTGCGGGGCGCGGCCGTCGCACCCACGGATGCCGGGTTCCTGCCCACCGTGCGCGACGTGCTGCGCGGCCTGGGACTCACCGACGAGCCGCCGGCGGCCGGCGGCGCGCAGCGGGACGGGTGGGAGGCGCGCCGGGCGATCCTCCGCCTCGCCGAGGAGGCCCCGAAGGGCACCACGCTGCGGGTGTTCGCCGACGAGCTGATGGCGCGGGCGAAGGACCAGCACGAGCCGACCCTGCACACCGTGACGCTGTCGACCCTGCACGCCGCGAAGGGCCTGGAGTGGCCGCACGTGCTGCTGGCGGGCTGGGCCGAGGGCGCTCTGCCGATCTCCTACGCCTCGACGTTCGAGGCGGTCGACGAGGAGCGCCGCCTGGCCTACGTCGGCATCACGCGGGCCGCGCGTACCCTCGCGATCTCGTGGTCTCGCAGCGCGGGACGAGGGGAGCGGGCGCCGTCGCGGTTCCTCGCGGAGATCGGGACGACGTCTCGAGGCACGGGCATCCTGCGTGATGGCGCACCGAGCGCCAGGCGAGCCGCCCGTCGGGACTGACCCGCACCGTCAGCCCGGCCTGCTCCACCGGTGTGCGCAGCACGCGCGCCGCCAGCCTCGCCGCGACGGCGATCCGCGCTGCGGAGACCGACACCGAGCGGCCGACAAGCTGCGCGTGCAGCATCGGCCAGGCCGGGTCGCGCCGGGTCTCGTGCTCATCACGGCAGGACAGGCATGGCGTGCGGCCGGGGACGACGAGCGGACCGATCACGGCGGCCTCCCGTTCGAACGCGACGGGCAGATGCGATCGATCCTCGCGCAGGTAGGGCGCGAGCTGCAGTGCCGCCGCGGCGCCCTCGATCAGGACGAGTGCGACGGCATCGGGGGCGTCGGCATCCGCCACGGCGATGCCCTCGTCCTCGATCGCCTGCCGCATCCGCTCCAGGGCGCGGCCGTCCGACAGGTTGACGCCCTCGATGCTCACGGGCGGTGCGGGTGTCGGGTCGCTCACCAGTACTGGCCGGAGCCGGGCGAGCAGCTCGCGCGCGGCGACGCGGGGAGCCCCGACTCCGTGCGCCACTACATCGAAGGACGCCGGGCGGATGCCGGCCTGGAGACGCAGCAGCAGCGGTTCCACCCAGGGCTCGTCGACGTCGATCGAGACCACGCCCTCCAGCCCGAACTGCACGGTGCGCTCGTCCCGCCACAGCACCGGGTAGCGCGCATCGAGTCGGGTGATCGCGGGATCCGGTCGCGGGCTCATACCCCCGATTGTGGGCAATCCGCGGCATCCGCGGGCCGTGTCCGGACGATCTGTGGACGGATCCGCGGGACCGGCCGGCTGTGGAGGGAGAGTGGTCCGGGTGCGGGGACTCAGACCGGGCGGTCGCCCTCGGGACGGTCGTCGGACGCCGGGCCGCGACCGTCACCGTCGTCCGGACCGTCTCCGTCAGCGGAACCGTCCGGTCCAGCGGCATCGCCCTCAGGTTCCCCGGGGTCCTCGCCGTTCTCGCCGGGGGCACGGCCGAAGTCGTCGCCGTCCAGCAGGCGCGCGAGCGCCTCGTCGAACTCGTCGGCCGCGGGTGCCTCGCCGCGCTGCAGCGCCTGCAGTCGCTCGATCAGCGCCGTCGGGTCGTCGATGTCCTCCGAGGACGGCATGAGGTCGGGGTAGTCCCACAGCGAATCGCGGGCGGCGACGCCCACGGCATCCGTCACCGCCTTCCACATAGCGGACGCCTCGCGCAGTCGTCGCGGACGCAGTTTCAGGCCGACCAGCGCACCCAGCGCATCCTCGGCGGGGCCGCCGACTGCGCGACGCCGGCGAGCCGCCTCGGCGAGACGGGCGCCGTCGGGGAGCCGTGCGATGGCCTGGCCGGTGACCACGTCGACCCAGCCGTCGATCGTGGCGATGAGGTTCTCCAGGCGCGTGAGCGCCTCGCGCTGAGCATCCGTCTGAGCCGGCAGCAGGGCGCCGCCCTCGATCGCCGCGCGCAGCTCCTCAGGATTCGAGGGGTCCAGCCGGGAGGCGAGGTCCTCCAGGGCGTCGATGTCGACCGTCACGCCGCGGGCGAAGTCGGTGATCTGCGAGAGCACGTGCAGGTGCAGCCACTTGGCGTGCCGGTACAGCCGCGCGTAGGCCAGCTCGCGCACCGCGAGGTACAGGGCGATCTGGTCCTCGGGGATCTCCAGCCCCTCGCCGAACGCGGCGATGTTCTGCGGGATGACAGCAGCCGTTCCGGCGGGCAGCACCGGGATCCCCACGTCTCCGCCCGAGACGACCTCGAGCGACAGCCGGCCCAGCACCTGCCCGAACTGGGTGGCGAACAGCGAGCCGCCCAGCCCGCGCATCAGCTGGCCTGCGCCCTGCACCATGCCCTGCATCTCCTCGGGCACCTGCGTCTGCAGCGCGTCCATGAGGGCGTCGGCGATCGAGGTCGACACGGGCGTGGCGATCTCCTTCCACACCGGCAGGGTCTTCTGCACCCAGTCGCCGCGGGTCATCGCTTGCGGGGTCGTGGACAGCTCCGAGATCGTGGTGGCCTCGCTGAGCCACAGGTTCGCCAACCCGAAGGCATCCGCCAGCGACGACTGTGAGCCTGCGGTGATGCCGAGACCGTCCTGGTTGGCGATGTGCAGCGCGGCCCGCTCGGCGTTCTGCCACGGGTCGCCCGCGAACATGCCCTGCATCTGCGACATGAAGCCCTGCATCTGGGAGGGATCGATCGGCATGCCCTGCATGTTCGAGAGCGCCTCGCGGAGCTCCTCCGGGTCGATCTGCCCGCCGGACATCATGCGGCGCAGCATCTCCTCGAAGTCGGACGGATCGCGGTCGTCGTCTGTCATGCGAATGGCCCTCTCAGCATGCGCGTAGCGTGTGCGCTCTACGCTAGTCACACGATCCTGTGCTCCAGCCCTGGCAGCGGGGATATCTGTACGCCGCTCGCGAACGCCCGGAGGTCACGTGTCATCACGCCGCAGCAATGGCACGATCGTCGGCGTCGTCGCACTGAGCATCTCGTTGGTCGCGCTGGTCGGACTGACCTTCATCCCGACCCAGTACGTGATCCAGCGGCCCGGCCCGGTCTTCGACACGCTCGGCACGGCCAAGGGCAGCGACGGCGCCTCGGTCCCGCTCATCGAGGTGAAGGACGCCAAGACGTACCCGACCGGCGGCACGCTCGACCTCACCACGGTGCAGGTCATCGGCAACCGGCAGCGGACGCCCACGTGGTTCGAGCTGGCGCTGGCCTGGTTCGACCCGTCGCGGGCCGTCGTGCCGATCGACGCCGTCTTCCCGGAGGGCGTGACCAGCGAGCAGCGCGATCAGCAGAACGCCGCGCTGATGGTCGACTCCCAGCACGAGGCGACCGCGGCGGCCCTCACAGAGCTGGGCTACGACGTCGGCGCGCAGGTCGAGGTCGTCAGCGTGCTCAAGGACTCGCCTGCGGAGGGTCTGCTGAAGGACGGCGACCGAATCCTCGCGATCGACGGGGTCGACGTGAACTCGGCCACCCTGCTGCGCGACACGATCCAGAAGGCGAAGGGCTCCGAGGTCACGCTCAGCGTGAAGCGGGGGAGCGAGACCGACACCGTCGCGATCACCCCGAAGAAGACGAAGGATGCCAGTGGCGCCACCACCTGGCTGATCGGGATCACCCTCACGACCGACTACACCTTCCCCGTCGACGTCAAACTGCAGCTCGACAACGTGGGCGGTCCCAGTGCGGGCATGATGTTCGCGCTCGGGATCATCGACACGCTCACTCCCGGCGAGCTCAACGGCGGCGTGAACGTGGCCGGCACCGGCACGATCGACGCCGCAGGGGATGTCGGGCCCATCGGCGGCATCCGTCAGAAGCTGTTCGGCGCCCGCGATGCCGGTGCGACGGTGTTCCTCGCCCCGGAGAGCAACTGCGACGAGGTGGTCGGCCACATCCCGGACGGGTTGAAGGTGTTCAAGACGGCCACGCTGCAGGACTCTCTCGACATCCTCGAGGTCATCGCCGACCACGGCGACACCTCGAAGCTGCCGGTCTGCACCGCATCCGCCAAGTGATGTCTTCGCCCTGGGCGGAACCCGGGGTGCTGTCATAGGTGCCCTGCTTAGGATGGGACGGTGACCACCTCCTCATCCCTCCCGCCGGCCACACGCAGCGCCTCGCGCCGGATCCTCGCCGTCTCGGTGGCGATCATCGTCGCCCTGATCGCCGCGTTCTTCATCTTCGCGTCGCTGTACACCGAGTACCTCTGGTTCGACCAGCTGAAGTTCACGAACGTCCTGACCACGCAGTGGATCGCCACGGTCTCGATGTTCGGGCTCGGCTTCCTCGGGATGGCGCTGCCGATCTTCCTGTGCATCCAGCTCGCCTACCGGCTCCGTCCGGTGTACGTGCGGCTGAGCTCGCAGCTGGACCGCTACCAGGAGGTCATCGAGCCGCTGCGCCGGCTGGCGATGTGGGGGATGCCGGTGTTCTTCGGCATCTTCGCGGGCTTCGCCGCCGCCGGCAACTGGAAGACCGTGTGGCTGTGGGCCAACGGCGTCAGCACCAAGACGCTGGACCCGGAGTTCCAGCTGGACACGGGCTTCTACCTCTTCGCGATGCCGTTCTACTCGATGCTGCTGGCGTTCGTCTCGGCCGTGCTGCTGCTGTGCCTGGTGATCACCGCGCTGGTGTCCTACCTGTACGGCTCGGTGCGCATCGGCCAGCGCGAGCTGCGCATCTCCAAGCCCGCGCGCATCCAGCTCGCGGTGCTCGCCGGCCTCTACCTGGCCGTGCAGGCCGTGAGTCTGTGGCTGGACCGCTACCTCACGCTGGTGCAGCCGGAGGGCCGCATCACCGGTGCGGGATACACCGGAGTGAACGCCACGATCCCCGGACTCGCGATCCTGTCGATCATCGCCGCCGTCGTCGCCGTGCTGTTCCTCATCACCGCCGTGATCGGCCGCTGGCGCTTCCCACTGGCCGCCACCGCGCTGCTGATCGTCGCCTCGCTGGTGGTGGGCATGGGCTACCCGTGGGTGGTCACCACCTTCCAGGTGAAGCCGAACGAGAACAGCTATCAGGCGCAGTACTACGAGCGGAACATCAACGCCACCAAGGAGGCGTTCGGCGTCGCGGACATGGAGGTCACTCCGTTCAAGGCGACCACCGACACCACGGCCGGTCAGCTGCGCGCGGATGCCGACACCACGGCATCCATCCGCATCATGGACCCGGCCGTCATCGGCCCGACCGTCCGCCAGCTCGAGCAGTACCGCTCGTACTACCAGTTCGCCACCGACATGGACGTCGACCGCTACACGATCGACGGGAAGAAGCAGGACACCGTCGTCTCGGTCCGCGACCTCGACATGAACAAGCTCGGCGGCGGAGACAGCTGGAACAACCGCGCCGCGGTGTACACGCACGGCTACGGCCTGGTCGCCATGGCGGGCAACGAGCGCACCTCGGACGGCGACCCGGTCTTCCTGGAGCAGGGCATCCCCACCTCGGGCTTCCTGACCGACAGCGAGCACTTCGAGCCGCGCGTGTACTTCGGCGAGACCTCGCCGGAGTACTCGATCGTGGGCGCGCCGGAGGGCACCAAGCCCGTCGAGATCGACTACCCGCGCGGTCAGGACAGCGAGAGCCGCGACACCAAGACCACGTTCACCGGCAACGGCGGACCGCGGATCGGCAACACGTTCACCAAGCTGCTGTACGCGCTGAAGTTCCAGTCCGAGCAGATCCTGTTCTCGAACCTGGTCAACTCCGACTCGCAGATCCTGTACGACCGCGACCCGCTCACGCGCGTGAAGAAGGTCGCCCCGTACCTGACGCTGGACCACGACCCGTACCCGAGCGTCGTGGACGGCCACATCGTGTGGATCGTCGACGGCTTCACCACCAGCGCGTCGTACCCGTACTCCAAGACGGTCAGCATGCAGGACGCCATCGCGGACTCGAAGACGCCGGCCTCCGCGGTCGCGTTCGACAACATCAACTACATCCGCAACTCGGTCAAGGCCACCGTGGACGCCTACGACGGCTCGGTCAAGCTGTACGCCTGGGACGACCAGGACCCGGTCCTGAAGGCCTGGGAGAAGATCTACCCGGCCACCGTCAAGCCGATCAGCGACATGTCGGCCGACCTGATCAGCCACGTGCGGTACCCGACCGACCTGTTCAAGGTGCAGCGCGACATCCTCGGCGTCTACCACATCGACGATGCCGGCTCCTTCGCGCAGGAGGACAACCGCTGGCAGACGCCGGAGGACCCCCGGGAGAAGGGTCAGCTGCAGCCGCCGTACTACCTGTCCATGAAGATGCCGGGTCAGGACGAGCCGCGGTTCTCGATGTTCTCGACGTTCATCCCCGCCGACGGCGCCGGCGACAGCCGGCAGGTGCTGATGGGCTACCTGGCGGTCGACTCGGATGCCGGCGACAAGGCGGGCGTGAAGGCGAAAGACTACGGCAAGCTTCGGATGCTGGAGATCGACACCTCCACCACCGTGCCGGGCCCCGGTCAGGTGCAGAACACGTTCGACTCGAACGCCAGCGTGGCCGAGAAGCTGAACGTGCTCACGATCGGCAAGTCGGAGGTGAAGTACGGCAACCTGCTGACTCTGCCGGTCGGTGGCGGTCTGCTGTACGTGCAGCCGGTGTTCGTGCAGTCGTCCGAGGGCACCAAGCTGCCCACGCTGCGCAAGATCCTCGTCGCCTTCGGTGACCGGGTCGCGTTCGAGGACACCTTGACCGAGGCGCTCGACGCGCTGTTCGGCGGCGACGCCGGTGCGCCGGGCGGCGACGAGGGCGTGACCCCGAATCCTGGGGACGGCGGCACCACGCCGCCGGATCAGGGCGGTACCACTCCTCCCACCTCGTCGGATGCCATGAAGCAGGCGCTTGCGGATGCCGGAGCGGCGCTCGCGGCCCGGAACGCGGCGCTGCGCGACGGCGACCTCTCCGAGTTCGCCGTCCAGGACGAGAAGCTCACCGCCGCGGTCCAGAAGATCCTCGAGCTGGAGGGTCAGACCGCGGGGGAGTAGTCCGCGTCTGCGGAGATGTGCAGAATCTCGGAGGGATCCACTCGGATGCCTCCGAGATTCTGCATTTCTCCGAAGTTCTGCCGCAGGACTCCCAGCTGCAGACTGCCACTGGCAGTCCGGGGCGGACGCGCGGACAATGAGAGCATCAGGCTGCAGGAGGTGGTCGGGATGCGAGCAGAAGTGGGATCGCGCATCAGGATCCATGGCGCACGGGTGGGGAACTCGGAGCGGCACGGCGAGGTGCTGGAGACGCGCGGGGAGGACGGCGGACCGCCCTATCTGGTGCGGTTCGACGACGGCGCGGAGTCGCTGATCTTCCCCGGCCCGGACTGCGAGCTGGAGCATCAGGGGGACGCCGCCAAGGCGTGAGCGCACGGTCGACGGGCGCGCGACACGCCCGCCCGTCGCGCGGGAGGCCGCTCGATTCGCCTCCTGTTCACCTGCGTGTTAGGCTTTAAGACGTGCCGCGGGGTGGAGCAGTTCGGTAGCTCGCCGGGCTCATAACCCGGAGGTCGCAGGTTCAAATCCTGTCCCCGCAACAAAGAGAAGAAGGCCCGGTCCGCAAGGATCGGGCCTTCTTCGCGTCTGCGGCATCCGATCGCGCAGGGACCGCCGCGATCGTCTGTGATCCCAGACGCAGATTCCCGCATCCGGTCGGGGAGCGACCCGCCGATGGGTTTTCATCGTAGGAATCCGCACGGTCCGGGCCTCGCGATGAAGCCCGGATCACGTGATCGGCCGGTCCGTTCGAAGGAGAATCGTGCACACCACCGAGACCTCGCAGACGCGGGCTCTGGGGCGTGCTCGCGTCGCTGACGATCGTCATGTTCGCGTTCGGCGGCACCGAGGTCATCGGCATCACGGCGGGCGAGGCGGAGAATCCGAAGAAGGTGCTGCCGCGCGCCATCAACTCGGTTCCGGTCCGCATCCTGCTGTTCTACGTGCTGGCGCTCGGCGTGATCATGATGATCCAGCCGTGGGACACCATCGACGGCGAGGCGAGTCCGTTCGTCTCGATCTTCAGCAGCCTGGGTCTCGCCGGCGCGGCGAACGTCCTGAACCTCGTCGTCATCGCGGCGGCGCTGTCGGCCATCAACGCCGACATCTTCGCGGCAGGGCGCATGCTGCACGGGCTGGCGGAGCAGGGTCAGGCGCCCCGCGCGTTCGCGCGCACGACCAGGGTGGGCGTGCCGTTCATGACCGTGCTCACCATGGTCGCGGCCCTCCTGGTGGGCGTGCTGCTGAACGTCTGGTTCCACGACCAGATCTTCTTCCTCATCGCGGCTCTGGCCACCTTCGCGATGGTCTTGGTCTGGCTGATGATCCTCGTGTCCCACGCCCGGATGAAGGCCGAGATCACGCGCGAGAAGAAGCTGCCCTCCGAGTTCCCGGCGCCGCTCTGGCCGGTGGGGAACTACGTGGCCATGGCCGTCATCGCCCTCGTCGTCGTGCTCATCGGCATCATCCCCGACAGTCGTCCGGCGCTCGTGGTCGGGGCGATCTGGATCGCCCTGCTCGCCGCGGCGTACTTCGGGTTCGTCCGGGGCACGGGGAGGGTCCGGAAGGAGCTCGTCGACGAGACGGCGGCCATCCCCGGCATCCGCCTCGAGTCGGAGGACATCGCCGGGGTGGACGTGGAGGACGCGGACGACGCCGTCGACGAGGAGGGCGAGCCGGAGCGCACCCGCTGATGATGCGCGAGGATGGGCACATGACCGCATCCGCTCCGCTTGTCGCCGTCTGCCAGTTCGCGCCCACCGCATCGCGGGGGTCCAATCGTGCGCGCATCGCGGGACTCGTCGCGGATGCCGCGGGTCGCGGCGCCCGGGTGATCGTGCTTCCGGAGTACAGCAGCTTCTTCGTCGACCCGATGGACGACTCGCTCGCTGCCAACGCAGAGCCGGTCGGCGGGGAGTTCGTGCAGACCCTGCAGGGGCTCGCGGCTGAGCACGGCGCCGTCATCGTCGCGGGCATGGTCGAGACCGCGGACGCAGGCCGCGTGCACAACACGCTGGTCGCGGTGTCGGATGCCGGAGTGCAGGCGATCTACCGCAAGCAGCACCTCTACGATGCGTTCGGCCAGACCGAGTCGGACTGGATCGAGCCCGGAGAGCTCGGCCAGGCGTCGGTGTTCGACGCCTGTGGCATCCGGTTCGGGATGATGACCTGCTACGACCTGCGCTTCCCGGAGGTCGCGCGCACGCTCGTCGATGCCGGAGCGGATGCCCTGATCGTGCCCGCCGAATGGGTGCGCGGCCCCCTCAAGGAGCATCACTGGAGCACCCTGCTCACCGCGCGCGCCGTCGAGAGCACCGCGTACGTGATCGCCGCCGACCATCCCGCACCGATCGGCGTCGGTCTGTCGCAGGTGATCGACCCGCAGGGCGTGTCTGTCGCCGGGGTCAGCGCGGGGGAGGGCATCGCCCTGGCATCCGTCGACCCGCAGCTGATCGCACGCACCCGTGAGACCAATCCCGTCCTGCGGCTGCGCCGCTACGCCGTGGTCCCGCGGCAGACCTCGTGAGCGTCGTCGCCTTCGAACCGGACGCCTGACGCGGGGAACGCGACACAGATCGGGGGCCGACACGCCAGATGACGGACGGATTCGCGGGAAACGTCCGAAATCTGGCGTGTCGGCCCCCGGAGTGTGACAGTCGGAAGCCGTGCGCCTCAGCCGAGCGCCGCGAGCCGGCGGGCGGCCTCCTCGAGCACGTCGACCCTCTTGCAGGCGGCGAAGCGCACCAGCCCCGCGTAGTCGCCGTGGTGCTCCGGAGCGACGAACGCGGTGATCGGGATCGCCACCACTCCGGCGCGCTCCGGAAGAGCGCGGCAGAAGGCCATGGCATCCGCCCCTCCCAGCGTCGTGGCGTCGGCGACCGTGAAGTACCCGCCCTGCGGTGGGTGCACGTCGAACCCTGCCGTGCGCAGCGCATCGCCGAGGATGCGGTGCTTGTGCAGCAGCGTCGCGCGGGCGTCGTCGAAGTAGGAGTCCGGGAGTCGCAGACCGACGGCGATCGCCGGCTGGAAGGCCGAGCCGTTCACGTAGGTGAGGAACTGCTTCACGGTGAGCACCGCGGTGATCAGCTCGGCAGGACCGTGCACCCACCCGATCTTCCAGCCTGTGGCCGAGAACGTCTTGCCGCCCGAGGAGATGGTCAGCGTCCGCTCGGCGGCGCCGGGCAGCGTCGCGATCGGCACGTGCGGCGCCGAGAACGACAGGTGCTCGTACACCTCGTCTGTCACGATGACCGCGTCGTGCCGATTCGCCAGTCGCACGACCTCCGCCTGCACTTCGGGGCCGAACACCGCGCCGGTCGGGTTGTGCGGGTCGTTCACGAGGATGATCCGGGTGCGGTCGTTCACGACGGCGGCGAGCTGATCCAGATCCGGCTGGAAGTCGGGGAGCCGCAGCGGAACCGTGCGCAGGCGCGCTCCGGCCAGTGCCACGACCGCCGCGTAGGAGTCGTAGTACGGCTCGAAGACGACCACCTCGTCCTCGGGCGAGTCGATCAGCGCGAGCAGGGTCGCCGTGAGCGCCTCGGTGGCGCCGGCGGTGACGAGGACCTCGGTGTCGGGGTCCGCCTCCAGGCTGTAGAAGCGGCGCTGGTGCTCGCTGATCGCGAGCCGCAGGTCCGGGATGCCGCGCCCCGGCGGGGATTGGTTCGCGCCGTGCGCGATGGCATCCTTCGCCGCCTCCAGCACCACCGACGGACCGTCCTCGTCGGGGAAGCCCTGCCCGAGGTTGATCGCGTCGAATCGGACCGCCGCCGCAGACATCTCTGCGAAGATGGTGGGCGCGACTTCGCCCTGTGGGGAGAGCAGACCTGCTCCTGCTGCGGTGCGCCGCCAGGCGCCGGGAACGACATCCATGCAGAACAGGCTAAGACCATAGGAGAAATCCAACTTCGCCATATGAAAACCACAGGGACGCTTGTCAGTCTGATGGTGCGCCTGGAAGGAGCAGATCATGAACGACAACAACACCAACGGTGAGGTCCCCGACCCCGGGATGCCGAACGCCGGCTTGACGCCGCCGAACCCTCCGTTCTCCGCACCGGGTGCGCCCGCCGCGGCCGACCAGCCTCAGGCCGGTCAGCCCGCCACCGGCGCGTACGGCGCCCCGCAGTCCCCGGGCTGGCAGCCACCGTACGGGGCGCAGCAGCCGACTCAGCAGACCGCATCGCAGGCTCACTACAGCGGCCCCGCGCCCCTCGCACCGCACCCGACGGGATCCGCGTTCGGCGGCGTCGCGCAGAACGCGCAGTCGCACCCGACCGAGCCGACCCTCCCCCTCGACCCGACGCTGCTCGCCGCGCCGGCCGGGACCTCCGACGCGGCATCGCCCGGCAAGGGCGGCGCGACACTCAAGGTCGCCGGCATCCTGCTCGCAGCGGCCCTGGTGGGCGGCGTGGCGGGCTTCGGTGGCAGCGCGATCGGCGGCTCCCTGAACGGCACACCCGTCTCGCAGACCGCGACCGGACCGCAGACCGTCACGGTCAACAACCCCGGCTCCGTGAACCAGACCACCGCGATCGCGGCCGACGTGCTCCCCTCGGTCGTGACGATCAACGTCGCCGGCTCCCAGGAGTCGGGCAGCGGATCCGGAGTCATCCTGTCCAAGGACGGCTACGTCATGACCAACACGCACGTCGTCACCCTCGGCGGCGCCGTCGCGGACCCGACGATCACGGTGACCACCTCCGACGGCCACATCTACTCGGCCACCGTCGTCGGCACCGACCCGATCTACGACCTCGCGGTCATCAAGCTGAAGGATGCGACCGGCATCAAGCCCATCGAGGTCGGCAACTCCTCCAACCTCTACGTGGGCGACGCGGCCGTCGCGGTAGGCGCCCCGCTCGGCCTGTCGAACTCGGTCACTGACGGCATCGTCAGCGCGCTGAACCGCAGCATCCAGGTCGCCTCCTCGGCCGTGCCGAAGAACTCCGACTCGCAGCAGAACGGCGACGGCGGCAACGGCAACGGCAACCCGTTCCAGTTCGATCTGCCGGGCCAGAGCCAGAGCCAGCAGCCGCAGCAGTCGATCTCGATCGCGGTCATCCAGACCGACGCGGCGATCAACCCCGGAAACTCCGGCGGCGCGCTCGTCGACAGCCAGGGCCGCCTGATCGGCGTGAACGTCGCCATCGCGACCGCGGGCCAGTCCTCGTCGTCGTCCAGTGAGCCCGGCTCCATCGGCGTCGGCTTCGCCATCCCGGCGAACATCGCCAAGCGGGTCTCCACCGAGATCATCGAGAACGGGTCCGCCACGCACGGCCTGCTCGGTGCTCAGGTGCAGGATGCGGCCTCGCTGAAGGACGCGACCATCGCCGGAGCCGTGATCGCCAAGCCCACCGCGGGCGGGGCGGCGGAGAAGGCCGGGCTGCAGTCCGGCGACATCATCACGGAGTTCGACGGACTGCCCATCGGCAGCGCCACCGACCTCACCGCCCAGGTGCGCGCCGAGGCCGCCGGATCCACGGTGCAGATCACGTACGTCCGCGACGGCAAGACCTACACCACCGAGGCCACACTGGGCGAGCTCAAGCTCTGAGCACCCTCAGTCCACGGTCAGTTCAGGACGCCACCCCGCGATAGGCTCGCGGGGTGGCGTCCTTCTCGTTCGGAACCGGCAACGCGGCCAAACTGCTCCGCCTGCCGTTGTATGCCGCGGGACGCATAGGAACCCTGATCGTCCCGCGCGGACGCACCTGGGTGTTCGGGTGCGGGGCGGGAATCGGCGACGGCGCCCTCGCGCTGCTGCGTGAGGCTCAGGCCCAGGGGCATCGCACGCTCTGGCTGGTGCGCTCGCCGCGAGAGCAGGCGGATGCCAGGGCTCTGGGCATCCGCACGCGCCGCCGCGACGGCATCCGCGGATGGTGGGCGACCGCCCGCGCCGAGGTCATCGTCGTCACCCACGGTCTGGGGGACGTCAACCGCTACGGCAGCACGGACGGCTTCGTCGTGCAGCTCTGGCACGGCATCCCGCTCAAGCGCATCGGCCTGGACTCGCCGGTCACCGCGCAGGTCCCTGCGCGTCTCCCCGGCGCGGCCCTGCTGCGCCGGCTGCTGACCGTCGCCTACCGTGGAGCGGCGCAGCGGATCCGCGTGCTCCCTGCGGCCTCGCACCGCTCCCGCGGCCGCCTCGAATCCGCGTTCGGTCTCGGCGACGACCGGGTGGTCGTCACGGGGGAGCCGCGCGTCGACGTGCTGTCGGCGGGAACGCCGGGGGAGCGACGCGCCGCGGCGACGACGCTGCTCACCCGCACCGGTCCGCTCCTGCCGCAGCAGCGCGTGCTGCTGTACGCGCCGACCTGGCGCGACGGCGCAGCCGACCCCGCCGTGCCGGATGCCGCGCAGTGGGTCCGGATCGTGCGGATGCTGGAGCAGCACGACGCCATCCTGTTCATCCGCTCGCATCCGCTGGGCGAGGGCTCGTACTCGCCGCCGTGGTCCAGCGGACGGGTCCGGATGCTCAACTCGGAGCTGTTGCCCGACGTCACCCCCGCGCTGCCACGGGTGGACCTGCTGGTGACGGACTACTCCTCGATGGCGTACGACGTGGGACTGCTGGCCATGCCGGTGGTGTACCTGGCACCGGACGTCGACGACTACGCGCGTGAGCGCGGCTTCTACGGGCGCTACGAGGATGTCGCAGGCGACGACTACGCTCGCGACTGGGACGGCGCGATCGAGCAGATCGACGCCGTGCTGGGCGACGACGACGTACGCGCAGAGCGTGCGGAGCGGTCGGCGGCGCTCAGCGAGGACATGCACGCCTATCGCGACGGGCGCAACGCCCACCGCGTCTACAGGTCCATCCGCGCGCGGGGGATCCCCGCGCCGAAGGGAGCACGATGACCACCGCTCGCATCGATGAGCAGACGCAGACGCTGATCGTCGCGGGGACCGGACCGCGCCCGGCATCCGCCGCACTGACCGGATCGCGTGCGCAGGTCACGGCGAAGGTGACCGGAGGCGGCAGGACCTGGAAGGCGACGTTCCCGCTGCGCGCCGCGCGCTGGGGCGGCGCGGAGCTGCCGCTGCCTGCGGGCGAGTACGCGCTGTCCGTCGAGGGGGAGGACCTCTCCGAGGTCGCCGTCGAGCCCACGCTGCTGCCGATCCTGCGCGTCGAGGCGCACGGATCGGTCGTGACGATCGCTCCGCCACTGGATCCGGTGTACGAGACCGCCGAGGGGCAGCGCACCCTCGAGGAGCGGTACGTGTCGCAGATCGGCGCCGGCGAGAACGCGGTGTTCTTCGAGAGCTTCTACGGGCAGACCTCGGGCTGCAACCCGCGTGCCATCGATCGGGTGCTCGCCGAGCGCGCGCCGTCGGTGACGCGGTACTGGGCGGTCACCGACCTGTCGGTGGAGGTGCCCGAGGGCGCCGTCGCCGTCGTCGAGGGCAGCCCGGAGTGGTGGCGGGCGAGGGCTGCCGCGCGGATGCTGATCGTCAACGACTGGCTGCGGCGGCGCTTCGTGCGCAAACCCGGCCAGCGGGTGCTGCAGACGTGGCACGGCACGCCTCTCAAACGGCTCGCCCTGCACCGGCCGGGGTTCGACCCCCGGCGGATGGCGGCCGTGGTGAAGGAGTCCCGTCGCTGGGACGCCCTGCTGGCGCAGAACGTCTACGCCGCGCGCGTGCTGAAGAAGGCCTATGCGTTCTTCGGCAAGCCGATCTGGACGGACGGCTACCCGCGCAACGACCTGCTCGTCACCGGAGATCCCGCTCCCGTGCGCGAGGCGCTCGGGATCGGACCCGACGAGCGCGTGCTGCTGTACGCGCCCACCTGGCGCGACGACCGCTCCGAGATGGTGGACTTCATCGATCCGGAGCAGCTGGCGTCGAAGACCGACTCGGTGGTGCTCGTGCGCGGACACTCGCGCACGCTCAAGCCCGGTCGCGACCGGGCGGGGTCCCGTGTCATCGACGTGACCGGCTACCCGGAGACCTCGCGACTGCTGCTCATCGCGGATGCCCTGATCACCGACTACTCGTCGGTGATGTTCGACTTCAGCGTGACGGGGCGGCCGATGTACTTCCTGGTGCCCGATCTGGAGCATTACCGGGGCGAGCTGCGCGGCTTCTACTTCGACCTCGCCGAGCGCGCCCCGGGGCCGCTCGTGCGCTCGCAGGACGAGCTGATCCGTGCGCTGGCGGATGCCGAGGGCCCTGACGCGTATCGCGAGCACTACGCGGCATGGACCTCGCAGTTCAATCGTCTCGATGACGGGGGAGCCGCGGATCGGGTGGTCTCCCGCATCCTCGACCAGGGCTGGCTGACCGCCTGAGCGACCGCCGCGTCTCCGTGCCCCTCGATGGGGCTCGTCAGGGGAGCGGTGTGTTCTGCGATCCGAGGCGCGAGGCGTCCACCGTGTCCCCGGCTCCGCGGAGCACGCCGGCGAGGAACCCGAGACCCCAGGCGAAGTGCATCGTGGGCAGAACGGCGAGGGTCCACAGCCGCTCGTGCAGCCCGCGCGGTCCTCGTGCGATCCCGAGGCCGCCCAGGCCGACGGCGAGCACCAGCAGGACGTACGCGACCAGGGGAAGGTAGACCGCGCTCGCGATGAGCGATGGGAGCCCGTGCAGCACGCCGGTCAGCTGCAGGATGCCGACGATCACAGCCAGCGCGGTGAGCACCACCAGCGCCGGCGGGGCGAAGAATCGCAGGCTGTTGCTGCGCCCGTACCGGCGCACCAGTTCACCGCGCCAGGCGCCCGTGGCGCGGAACTGACGTGTCAGCCGCCACCAGCTCTCCCGCGGCCAGTACGTGACCGACAGCGTCGGGTCGAACCACACCAGATGGCCGGCCTGACGGATGCGCAGGTTCAGCTCCCAGTCCTCGCCGCGACGGATGCTCTCATCGAACAGGCCGACCTCGTCGAGCACCTCGCGCCGCATGACGCCGAGGTACGCGGACTCAGCCTCGCCCTCGGGGGCGCCGCCGTGGTACGCGCCGCCGCCCAGTCCGACGGGGGAGTTGTACAGCCGCGCCACCGCGCTCTGGAACGGGGTCCTGCCGTCGGCGCGCATGACACCGCCGACGTTCGCGGCGCCGGTGCGCTGCAGCGTCTCCAGCGCCCGCCGCGCGTAGCCGGGGGAGAGCTCGGAGTGCGCGTCCACGCGGATGATCGTGGGATACCGGCTCGCTCGGATCGCGGCGTTCAGGCCGACCGGGATGTGCGCATGCGGGTTCTGCACCAGGCGGATGCGGGCGTCGCCGTCGGCGAGGCGCTGCGCGAGCGCCGTCGTCCCGTCGCTGGAGGGCCCGAGTGCCAGGACAAGCTCGGTGGGTCCGTCGACGTCCTGCGCGAGCACGGACTGCACCGCGTGCTCCAGGTAGTCGATCTCGTTCAGCACGGGCATGACGAAGGAGACGCCGTCGGAGTCGGTCCTGTCGTTGTGCTGCACCCGTCGATCATGTCATGCGGCGCGGTGGCGCGACTCGGCGGATTCGGAGGTTGCCCTGTCACCGGCTCGGAGCGCGGGCATCCCACCCCGTATTCTGGACGGATGGGTGTGGTCTCTGACGGGAAGAAGGCGTATCGGCTGCTGCGGAAGGCGCTCACCTCGCGCTCGGCCGTGCAGCGGGTCCGTCGCACGCTCGCCGCTCAGGAGCCGCTCGAGCCGGGCCGCTACCGGGTGGCGGTGTACTTCGCCGACGGCGCCGTGAACATGTACCAGATGCGGCAGTGGTACCGCCCGCTCCAGGGGCTCGCCGAGCGCTGGCCGGTGGTGGTGCTCTCCCGCAGCGCGACGGGTGCGGAGAAGCTGATCGAGGAGAGCGGCCTTCCGGTGGCCTTCGTGCCCACCGTGCGCAACCTCGAGAAGTTCCTCGCCAAGCAGGACATCCGCGTGGTGCTGTACGTCAACCAGAACACCCGCAACTTCCAGATGTTCCGGTACGGGCGCCGCTGGCACGTGTTCATCAACCACGGCGAGTCCGACAAGATGTACATGACCACGAACCAGTACAAGGCGTACGACTACGCGCTGATCGCCGGTCAGGCGGCCCGCGACCGGCTCAGTCGCACGCTGTGGGACTTCGATCTCGATCGGCGCACGATCGAGATCGGCCGTCCGCAGGCCGACCACTACTCCGGGACGCTGCCCTACACACCCGATGAGCGCACCGTCGTCCTGTACGCGCCGACCTGGGAGGGCGACCGCCCGTCCGCGCACTACGGCTCCATCGCCACGCACGGAGAGGCACTCATGCGTGGCCTCCTCGCCAGCCCCCGGCATCGCGTCATCTACCGCCCGCATCCCCGCAGCGGCGTCGTGAACGAGGAGTACGGCGCGGCGCATCAGCGCATCCTCGACGCGATCGCCGCGGCCAACGCCGCCGACCCCTCCGCGCATCACGTCTACGACGACGGTCCGGACCTCGGCTGGCAGCTCGCAGCCGCCGACGTCGCCGTGGTCGACATCTCGGCCATGGTCTACGACCGGCTCGCCGCGGGCAAGCCCCTCATGATCACGCGGCCCGCCGATGAGCGCGCATCGATCGACACGACCGGATACCTGTCGGCGTGCGAATGGCTCACGGTCTCGGGCGCGGAGGACATCCTCGCCGAGGTCGAGCGGGTGAGCGCGGATGCCGAAGCCGTCGCCCGCCTGCGCACCTGGGTGCAGCACTACTTCGGCGACACCACGCCGGGCGCGGCCACCGCCAAGTTCCACGGCGCCATCGAGCAGCTGATGCAGAAGTGGGACGAGTGGCACGCACGCGACGCCGTGGAGTCCGGGCCGGATGATGACGACGTGAGCGACGACGACGAGGACGACGAGGACTGAATGGACCTGACCAGGGCCTCCGCCGTCGCCTCGCGCCTGCTCGTGCTGCCCGAGTGCGGCTCGACCAACGCCGAACTGCGCGGGCGGGCGGCGGATGCCGTCGACTGGCCGCACCTCTCGGTGCTGCTGACCGACACGCAGACCTCGGGTCGCGGGCGCCTGGACCGCACCTGGACCACACCGGCGGGCGCCGCGCTCGCCGTCTCGGTGCTGCTGCGCGACCTGCCCGTCGACGTCGACCTGTGGGGCTGGATCCCGCTGGCGGCTGGGGTGGCGATGACGGACGCCGTCACCGCGCAGCTGCCCGGTCACGAGGTCGGACTGAAGTGGCCCAACGACGTGCTCGTCGACGGCCGCAAGATCTGCGGCATCCTCGCCGAGGTGACCGGAGGCGCGATCGTGGTCGGCACGGGTGTCAACACGGCCATGACCGCTGACCAGCTCCCGGTCCCGACCGCGACCTCTTTCGCGGCGCTCGGCGTCGAGGCCGGCGTCGACCGGCTTCTCGCCGATTACCTGACCGGGCTGGCGGCCGGGGTCGGAGCACTCGCCCGGCACGCGGATGCCGCGGCATCCGGACTTCACGACGCCGCGACCTCGCGCTGCCTCACGCTCGGCCAGGACGTCGACGTGTCCCTGCCCGACGGCAGCGTGCTCACCGGACGGGCCGTGCGTCTCGCATCCGACGGCCGTCTGGTCGTCGACGACGGCCGAGCCGAGCACGCGGTGGCCTCGGGCGACGTCGTGCACGTGCGCCCGGCCTGATCAGGACACACCTGGGTCCCTGAGCCCGACGAAGGGCCGTACGGGCACAATGGAGGGGTGACCCAGCCCGTGACGCTCGGCGGACGGCCGATGATGCCGCCGCCCGGCGCGCCCGTGGAGGAGCTGCTGGTGGCGCGGTTCCGCAGTCATGCGCGGCGTCTCTTCTGGTCCGCCCTGGTCCTGATCGGCGTGTGCGGCGCGACCGCCTTCCTCTACGGGAACCTCGAGCCGCCGTTCGAGGACTGGATGCAGCTTGCCGCGGCCGCGGCCGCGATCGGGCTGTTCGTGATCGTGCCGTTCCTGTTCTGGCTGTCGCGCACCTACACGATCACCACCCGCCGCGTCATCGTGCGCGAGGGGATGGGATCGCGGAGTCGCAGGGAGCTCTCGCACACGCGGGGCTACTCGATCGCCGTGCGGCGAGGCATCCTCCAGCGGATGTGGGGGGCGGGGACCATCACGCTGAGCAACGGCGTGGACGCCCCGCTGCGCCTGGTCAACGTGCCGAGCGTGAACCTCGTGCACGAGGCGCTCGCCGACCAGGTCGAGGTGAACCAGATCCTCGCGCATCGCGACGCTCAGTCCGGGAACGCGGGCGACTGAGCCCGGGCGCGCTCCGAACGGCATCCGCACCCTTCCCGCATGCGGAAGAATGGGCGTTGACGAAAGGACGGCGGATGACTGTGCGTGTGGGTGTGATCGGCGGAGGCCAGCTGGCGAGGATGATGATCGCCCCGGCGGTGGAACTCGGCCTCGATCTGCGCGTGCTGGCCGAGGACCACGGCATGTCGGCGCAGCTCGCCGCGACCGCGGTCGGCGACTACCGCGACCTGGAGACCGTGCGTGCGTTCGTGCGCGACGTCGACGTCGTCACCTTCGACCACGAGCACGTGCCGCAGGAGGTGCTGCGCGCACTCATCGCGGACGGCGTGCAGGTGCACCCCGGCCCCGACGCCCTGCAGTTCGCGCAGGACAAGCTCGTCATGCGCGCGCGTCTCGCCGAGCTCGGCGTGCCGCAGCCCGACTGGGCGGCGGTGTCGGATGCCGAGGAGCTGCAGCGCTTCATCGACGATCACGGCGGCGGTGCGGTCGTGAAGACGCCGCGCGGCGGCTACGACGGCAAGGGCGTGCGCGTCGTGCGGGCGGGTGCCGAGGCATCCGACTGGTTCGCCGGTCTCGCCGAGGGCGAGTCGCTCCTGGCCGAGGAGCTCGTCTCGTTCACCCGCGAGCTCGCGCAGCAGATCGCGCGTCGTCCCGGCGGCGAGATGGTGGCCTACCCGGTCGTGGAGACCGTGCAGCGCGACGGCGTGTGCGCCGAGGTCATCGCTCCCGCTCCGGGCACCAGCGCCCGTCTGGTGCAGGTCGCCGAGCAGATCGGCCGCACCATCGCCGAGGGCGTGGGGGTGACCGGGATGCTGGCCGTCGAGCTGTTCGAGACGGACGACGAGCGCATCCTCGTGAACGAGCTCGCCATGCGCCCGCACAACAGCGGTCACTGGAGCCAGGACGGCGCGATCACCGGGCAGTTCGAGCAGCATCTGCGCGCCGTCGCGGATCTGCCGCTCGGGCGCACCGAGCCCCGCGCCGCGTGGACCGTGATGGTGAACATCCTCGGGGGGCCCACCGAAGGGACCTTGGAGGATCGGTTCACGCAGGCGATGACCGAGCATCCCGAGGCGAAGATCCACACCTACGGCAAGGCTCCGCGGCCCGGTCGCAAGGTCGGCCATGTCAACGTGGCGGGCTCCGACCTGGACGATGTCGTGTACGTCGCCCGTGCCGCTGCGGCGCAGTTCCTCTGAGCACGGCTCAGACAGCGCGACTGCGTGCCGTTGCGACGTTCTCACAGGGGCGCCCCGTAGCCTGTCATGGTGACTGAGCCGCTGCATTCCTCGAGTTCGCCCCTGGTCGGCGTCGTGATGGGTTCCGACTCCGATTGGCGCGTGATGAGCGACGCATCGCAGGCGCTCACCGACTTCGGCATCCCGCACGAGGTCGAGGTCGTCTCCGCACACCGCACGCCCGACAAGCTGATGAGCTACGCGCGCGAGGCGCGCGGCCGCGGCATCCGGGTGATCATCGCCGGCGCCGGGGGAGCCGCTCACCTGCCGGGCATGCTCGCCTCCATGACGGCGCTGCCCGTGGTCGGCGTGCCGGTCCCGCTCGCCTACCTCGACGGCATGGACTCCCTGCTCTCGATCGTGCAGATGCCGGCAGGCATCCCGGTGGCGACGGTGTCCATCGGCGGGGCGCGGAACGCAGGCATCCTGGCCGCGCGCATCCTGGGCACCTCGGACGCCGAGCTGGCGGATCGGGTCGAGGCGTACGCGCGCGACCTCGAGGGCCAGGTGGAGCAGAAGAACCGGCGGCTGAAGGACTCGCTGTGACCCTGGCGGCTCCGCGCGCCCGCGAGGCGGGCGCGCGGCCGCTCATCGAGTCGCACCCGATCCGCAACCCGGATCAGCAGGACTCGCACGGCATGGGGCGCCGCGCCTGGTGGCTCGTGGTGCTGAACGTGCTGATCCCCGGCTCCGCACAGGTGCTCGCGGGCAACCGGCGGCTCGGGCGGTTCGGGCTCGGAGCGACGCTCCTGGGCTGGTTCCTGGCGATCGTCGCGGTGGGGTTCGCCCTGTTCGCGCGGCAGACCCTGGTGTGGCTGGCAACCGGGCCGTTGTCGTGGTTCGTGCTCACGCTGGCGCAGGTGCTCTGCCTGGCCTACGCGCTGCTGTGGGTCGTGCTCACCGTCGACACGCTGCGGCTGCTCCGGCTCGTGAAGCTGCCCACGCTCACCCGCTGGGCGGCGCCGATCGCCTCCGTCGTCGTGCTCGCGCTGGTCGGCTCCGGAGCCGTCTACGCCTCGAACATCGCCGCGGACAGCCGGGGCGCGCTGAACGCGCTGTTCGGCAACAGCGGACCCAGCCTCCCGCCCAGCGACGGCTACTACAACGTGCTGCTGCTGGGCGCTGACAGCGGTGACGGCCGCGACTCCATGCGCTTCGACAGCATCTCGGTGGTGTCCGTGAACGCCACCACGGGTGCGACGACGATCACCGGCATCCCGCGCGAGCTCCCCGACCCGCCGTTCCCGGCCGACAGCCCCATGCACGAGCTGTATCCGGACGGCTTCCGGTCCCACGGCTCCAGCACCTGCGGCTGGAACGCCTGGATGAACCAGATCCGCAACGCCGCCGAGGTGTGCCGCAAGGACCGCGGCAAGGCGCTGTATCCGGACGCCGCGGCGCACGGCTCCGCACCGGGCATCGAGGCGACCAAGGATGCCGCCGAGGCCGTGCTCGGGATCAAGATCCCGTACTACGTGTTCGTCGACATGGACGGCTTCGCCGATCTCGTGGACGCGCTGGGCGGCGTCGACATCAACGTGACCGAGCGTCTGCCGAAGGGCGGCCCGCCGCCCGGATCCGGCGCGCACGACGTGGACAAGTGGGCGATCGGCTGGATCGAGCCCGGCCAGCAGCACATGAACGGCGACACCGCGCAGTGGTACGCCCGCTCGCGCTACACCACGAACGACTACGACCGCATGAAGCGGCAGCGTCAGCTGCAGGAGGCGATCCTCGCGCAGTTCACGCCGGAGAACGTGCTCACGCATTTCTCCGAGGTGATGAAGGCCGGCACGGCGCTCGCGTCCACGGACCTGCCGCAGGACAAGCTGCCGGAGTTCTTCGATCTGATGATGAAGGCCAAGAAGCAGCCGGTCACGCAGATCGAGCTGACGCCGGAGAACGGCATCGAGGAGAAGACGCCCGACTACGACCTGATCCGCGAGAAGGTCAAGGACGCGCTGCACCCGCCGACGAAGGCCCCGAGCGAGGGCTGATCGGGGAAGGGCGGCCGGTCGCCCGGTATATCGGAGCGGCTCGCTTAGGCTGACCTTATGAGTGTGCAGCTGCGGGTGGTGCTGGATCAGGCGTCGCAGGTCGTGGACGCGGATCAGGCGCGTGCGGCGCTCTCCCTGACCGCCGGGCTGGTCGCCACGGCTCCGCGCGGATGCGTCGTCTCGGCGCTCGTGCCGAGAGGGGCCGAGGTACCCGTGCACGGCGTGCAGGACGTGCGTGGTCTGCCCCTGGGGCGTCAGGAGCTCGCCGCGACCTGGCAGCTGGGCATCGCACCGGGCGTCGGAGGCGGGCTGATCCACGCGCCGAGCCTGATGGCACCGCTGGTGCGTCACGATCGTGCGAACGACAACGACCAGGTCACCGTGACCCTGTGGGACCTGGACGCCTGGGAGGCCCCCGAGAGGCTGAGCAAGGCTCAGCTGGTCTGGCAGAGGGCGATGCTCAAGCGTGCGGCCAAGCACGCGGATGCGGTCGTGGTACCGTCGCACTCCATGGCGGAGCGCCTGGGCGAGCTCGGACGCTTCGGAGACCGGGTCCGGGTGATCGCGGGTGCAGCTCCCGAGGGGTTCGCGGTTCCCGCGGACGCCTCGCGGCGCCGCGAGGACCTGCAGATCCCCGAGCGGTACATCACGCTCGTGGGCGACGCGGACTCACTGCTGCAGGGCTTCCGCTCCGCAGCGCAGGCCGGTGCGGACGCCGTCGTGCTGGATGCGCCGGAGGGCTCCGAACCGGTGCTGGCCGACGTCGCAGCGGCCGCGGGCCTGCCGGAGCGCCGGGCGCACATCCGCGGCTCTCTGGGCGATGAGGATCGGGCCGCAGTGCTCGGGGGAGCGGCGGCGCTCGTCGCGACCTCCGCGGCCTCGGCGTGGCCCTGGCGGGCGGTCGAGGCGATGACGCTGTCGGTGCCGCTGGTGGCGGTCGAGTCCGGCGTGCACCGCGACGTGCTCGCCGACGGCGCGGCGATCGTCTCGACGGACGAGATCCCGGATGCCGTCATCGACGCGCTGGGTGCGGGGGAGAGGCGCCTGCGCGTGCTCGCCGCGGACCGGTCGAGGGCCTTCTCGTGGGCGAGCTCCGCGGAGCGCCTCTGGGCGCTGCACGCGGAGCTCTGAGAAACTCCAGAGAATATCTCGGCTGCTTCTGGGGAACCGATATCCTGCCCCACTGGCATCATTCGCCAACTTCCGTCACACTATTCACATGCATCTTCGCGGTACTCCCGACCCGCGTGCGCCTCGGATCTCACGCTGGGTGATGACGGCTCTCGCTGTCGTCGCACTTGTCGTAGGCACGGCCGCGCCGTCTTTCGCCGCTTCCGGACCGGTTTCCGCGGCTTCCGGAACCGTGCAGAGTTCGAGCGCAGTTCCCGTGAAGAGCACGATGGGTGTACCTGTCAAGACGTCGCTTGCAGGTTTCTCCGCGGGCAACATCATCAGCGACGCAGTGTTCACGGACACCACCACGATGACTGAGGCACAGATTCAGTCGTTCTTCAATTCCAAAGTGACGACCTGCCGCGGTGGTACCGACGAGGACGGTCGGCCGATCGTCTGCATCAAGGACTTCCGGATGAACACGGTGAATCGTCCGGCGGACACATACTGCAAGGGCTACACCGGCGCCGCAGGCGAGTCTGCGGCGCGCATCATCTACCGCGTGTCGCAGTCGTGCGGGATCAACCCGCAGGTGCTGATCGTCATGCTCCAGAAGGAGCAGAGCCTCGTCACGCACACCTGGCCGAGCGCCTGGCGTTATGACAAGGCGCTGGGCCAGGGCTGCCCTGACGGCGGTGTCGCGTGTGACCCGAAGTTCGTCGGCTTCTTCCACCAGGTCTACGGTGCAGCGCGTCAGATGCAGATCTATATGGAAGGCGTCTACTTCAAGTGGTACGCGCCGGGTAAGACCTGGAACATCCTCTGGAACGCGCCCAAACAGGTCTCTCCCGGAGTCTGGAAAGATGTCTGCGGAAGTGGGCCCGTATACGTCGCCAACAAGGCCACCTCCGCGTTGTACTATTACACTCCCTACCAGCCGAATGCTGCGGCACTGAGTGCGGGATACGGCTATGGCGATTCGTGTTCGAGCTACGGCAACAGGAACTTCTACAACTACTTCACCGACTGGTTCGGGTCGACGCAGAAGAGCTCCGGACAGGGGAGTCCGGTAGGCTTCGTCGACGGCGTGACTTCCAGCGTGGGTGAGATCCGAGTGAACGGTTGGGCTCTCGACCCCGATGCTGCGGACTCGATCGGAGTCACGGTCACGGTGGATGGCGTCGCGACCACGGGCATCGCCGATGGGCCGAGAGGCGATCTCGCCGCGCACTACCCGGGACTCGGTATCAATCATGGCTATTCGCTGTCGGTCGCCCCGCAGAGATGGGGCGACACCGAGGTGTGTGTCGAAGCGAAGAACGTCGGTTCGGGTGCGGACAAGGTCATCGGGTGCGCCACCATCTTCGCTTACGGCGGTTCGCCGCTCGGGAGTCTTGACGGTTTGGCGGCCGGTCGTGGCACGGTGTCTGTCAGCGGCTGGGCATTGGACCCTGATGTCAAGGACTCGATAGACGTACACGTGTATGTCGGTGGTTCAGGGAAGGCGGTGCGCGCGAATCTGCAGCGCGCGGACATCGGGAACGCGTATCCGTTGTACGGTGCTGGTCATGGGTACGGGGCCACGGTTCCAGCGCCGGCAGGTTATCAAACTGTCTGCGTATACGGGATAAACGTGAAAACGGGCAGCAACGTCCTTCTCAGTCCGTGTAGGCAGATATTCGTGAAGGCGGCCACCGATCCCGAGCGCGCTCCGTTCGGCAGCGTCGATGGTTTCGACGTTGAGGGTGATATCGTGACCGTTCACGGGTGGGCCCTAGACGCGGACACGCCCGATCCGATTGGTGTGCATGTATATGTCGGCGCCTCCGGTACGGCGCACCGGGCAGACGGGGTTCGACGTGACATCGCTGACGTCTACCCCGGATACGGGGAGAACCACGGATTCACGATCAAGCGCACTCTTCCACCCGGCGGCGCGCAAGTCTGCGTCTATGCCATCAATGACGCAGCGGGCGGCAACACCGTACTGGGTTGCCGGTATGCCGCGCCAGCTCTGGGCAGTCCGCCCTTCGGTAATGTCGACAGCTTCGATGTGCAGGGCAACACCGTAAGCATCCGTGGGTGGGCGTTGGACCCGGATACCTCGAAGCCGATCGCTGTGCACGTGTATGTCGGCGGTTCTGGCACTGCGCATACTGCAGACGGGCTGCGGCGAGATGTGGCCGCTGCCTACCCCGGCAGCGGAGACGCCCATGGGTTCACGATAAATCGCACGCTGCCAGCGGGGGGCGTGCAGGTCTGTGTGTACGCGATCAACGATGGCACGGGAGGGAACACCGTTCTCGCCTGTCGCTTCGTGAGACCTGCGTTGCCCTTGACGTCGATGGCTGCGCCATATGGTGCTATCGATGGAATGTCGTCTACCAACGGAAGAGTCTCGGTGAATGGGTGGGCGATCGACCCGGACACAGCGGAACCCATCGCCGTCCACATCTATGTTGGTGACACCGGGTATGCGTTCACGGCGGATGAGCGCAGAGTCGACGTTGGCACGGTGTATCCTGCGGCAGGCGCCAACCATGGGTATTCGGCGTCGGTTCCGCTCTCCGGGCGGGCCCGCACCGTGTGCGTGTATGCGATCAACAATGGGGCGGGGAATCACACCCTGCTTGGTTGCAGATCATTCTGACCTTTGCCTTATGGTCGGAACTCGGCCGGACCGCGGGTCTTCAGGTCAAGTACGTCTTGAGGGACTCGAAATGATTGGCGGGAACGAACCCGGTGCCTGTGATCTTGTCGAGGGCAAGGGTACTGTTCCGAGGGCGTACTGCCACCGGTGACGCAGCTGCCGCAAAGTAGTCGTCTGTGGACACTCCGGTCACACGGTCTGGTGAAGCGCCCACCAAACTGAAGACGTCTCTGGCGATATCGGCCCAGGACCGCGGCTCGCCCGATCCCGTCACGTTGTAGACGCCGAACTTCGGGCGTTCGCGCAGGAGGTGCTGGATTGCCGCAGCGATATCGGATGTGAACGTCAACCGGCCGATCTGATCATCGACGACTTGGGGATCAATGCCCCTTTGAGCAAGCGAAACCATCGTCCGTACGAAGTTCTTGCCCTCGCCGATCACCCAAGAGGTGCGGAGAATGTAATGTCGGGGGACCGTGCTCACGATCGCGTCGCCCGCGGCTTTCGTCTGACCGTACACGCCGAGCGGACGCACTCTGTCGTCCTCGGTGTACTCGCCCGCACTAGCACCGTCGAAGACGTAGTCGCTCGACACGTGTACGAGGGTGATGCTGTTCTCAGTTGCGATCCGGGCAAGGGCAGCCACGCCGAAGACGTTCGCAGCCCAGGCATCCGCGCGGCCGTCGGGTGTCTCTGCGAGATCGACCGCCGTGTACGCGGCGGCGTTGATGATCGTGTCGTAGTCGCGCCACCGGCGTGCGTTCGCGAGCTGTGGGCTCGCGAGATCGAGGGATTCGCGCCCCGCGTACTCATAGCGCGGCGAGTCGCCGAAAGCCGCGCGGAGCGCGAGGCCCAGTTGTCCGTTTGCGCCGAGGACGAGCGTCTTCTTCGGGGGGATCGGGGTGACGTCGGCCAGACGGGGGTGCGCGAGGTCCTTAGCGGAGATCTCGGCGTCGGCGAGCGGGATCGGCCAGGCAATCGCGGCGGTCTCGTCGGCGAGGTTCAGGAACGAGTACTCGGCGTCCGCAGACCAGTGATCGTTGACCAGGTACGCGTAAGCGGTGTCACGCTCGAGCGTCTGGTAGGAGTTGCCGACGCCCCGTGGCACGAACACGGCGCGCGACGGATCGATCTCGACGGTGAAGACGGTGCCGAACGATGGGCCTTCGCGCAGGTCCACCCAGGCGCCGAAGATTCGCCCCGTCGCCACCGAGACCCACTTGTCCCAGGGTTCGGCGTGGATGCCGCGGGTTGTGCCGACCTCGTCGTTGAACGAGATGTTGTTCTGAACCGGACCGAAGTCGGGCAAGCCGGCGGCGACCATCTTCTCGCGCTGCCAGTTCTCCTTGAACCAGCCGCGCGAATCCCCGTGCACCGGGAGTTCGGCGACGAGCAGGCCGGGAATCGCCGTCTCGGTGAACGACAGCGCCTTGCCGAATTCCGTCATCACTGGCCCTTGGACGCGTAGAACGACTCGGTGGCGTCCTTGGACGGCGCCCACCAGGCCTCGTTGTCCCGGTACCAAGCGATCGTCGAGGCGAGGCCGGATTCGAAGTCCCCGAACTTCGGCGCCCAGCCGAGTTCGGTCCGGAGCTTGGTCGAGTCGATCGCGTAGCGCAGATCGTGGCCGGCTCGATCGGTGACGTGATCGTAGGCGTCCGCCGGCTGCTCCATCTCTGTGAGGATGAGCTCGACGACGGACTTGTTGTCCTTCTCGCCGTCGGCGCCGATGAGGTAGGTCTCGCCGATCTCGCCCTTGTCGAGGATGGTGAGCACCGCGGAGGAGTGATCGTCGGCGTGGATCCAATCACGCACGTTCTCCCCGGCCCCGTAGAGCTTGGGGCGGATGCCGCGGATCACGTTCGTGATCTGACGCGGGATGAACTTCTCGACGTGCTGGTAGGGGCCGTAGTTGTTCGAGCAGTTCGAGATCGTGGCCCGCACACCGAACGATCGCACCCACGCGCGCACGAGCAGGTCGCTGCCCGCCTTGGTGGAGGAGTAGGGAGAAGAGGGGTTGTACGGCGTCGACTCGGTGAACCGCTCAGGGTCGTCGAGCTCGAGGTCGCCGTAGACCTCGTCGGTGGAAATGTGGTGGAAGCGGCGGTCATGGCGGCGCGCGGCCTCGAGCAGGGTGTACGTGCCGATGATGTTCGTGTCGAGGAACGGCCGTGGGTCGTGCAGCGAGTTGTCGTTGTGAGACTCGGCCGCGTAGTGGACGACCGCATCGACATCGGCGAACAGGCCGTCGACGAGCTCGGCATCCGCGATGTCCCCCTGCACGAACGTCAGACGGTTCGAGGGAAGGCTGTCGAGCGACGCCCTGTTTCCTGCGTAGGTCAGCTTGTCCAGGACGGTGACGTGGGCGTCGGTGTTCTCGATGACGTGGTGCACGAAGTTCGAACCGATGAATCCGGCGCCGCCGGTGACGAGCAGTCTCTGCATGACGACCAGCGTACCGGGCGCGACTTCGGCGGATTCGTGGCGTTTGTTCAGGTGCTCGCGATCAGGGAGACTAGTACCCATGCGTGGCATCATTCTCGCCGGCGGCACTGGCTCCCGGCTGCACCCGATCACCCTCGGCGTCTCGAAGCAGCTGGTCCCCGTGTATGACAAGCCGATGATCTACTACCCGCTGTCCACGCTGATCCTCGCCGGCATCCGCGACATCCTGATGATCACGACCCCGCACGACGCCGAGTCTTTCCAGAGGCTTCTTGGCGACGGATCCAAGTTCGGCGTCTCGATCACCTACAAGACGCAGCCATCGCCTGACGGCCTCGCCCAGGCGTTCATCCTCGGGGAGGAGCACATCGGCTCCGAGTCCGCCGCGCTCGTGCTCGGTGACAACATCTTCTACGGACAGGGGATGGGCACACAGCTCCGACAGTACGCCGAGCTCGACGGCGGCGTCGTGTTCGGCTACTGGGTAGACGACGCCACCGCATACGGCGTGGTCGAATTCGACAAGGCGGGCAACGTGGTCTCCCTCGAGGAGAAGCCCGTGCAGCCCAGGAGCAACTATGCCGTCCCGGGTCTCTACTTCTACGACAACGACGTCATCGAGATCGCGAAGAGCCTCAAGCCGTCGCCGCGCGGGGAACTGGAGATCACGGACGTCAATCGGGAGTATCTCAATCGGGGCAAGCTCAAGGTGCAGCTCCTCACCCGGGGCACGGCCTGGCTCGACACCGGGACGTTCGACTCGCTCGCCGAGGCGACGGACTTCATCCGCACGGTCGAGAAGCGCCAGGGGCTGTCGATCGGATGCCCCGAGGAAGTCGCATGGCGCATGGGGTTCCTGACCGACGACGAGCTCCGGCAGCGCGCCGAGCCGTTGCGCAAGAGCGGCTACGGCGAGTATCTGCTCAAAGCGCTGCAGCAGGGGGGCCGCTGAGTGGTGCCCAACGGCGTGCTCCCTGCACCACGGAGAGCCGTCGTCTACGCGCTCGCCGGTGATTCGCGTGCCCTCGAGGACTCCACGGTCGCCGCGATCTCCGCTGTCGGCGCGAAGGCGACCAATCTAATAGTCACCGTTCCCGCCGGGGTGGCGGATGCGGAGGCCCGGCTCGCTGACCTCGACGTCCGGATCGTGCCCGTACCGACCCTTCGGTTCTCTCCGAGCAACTACCGTGACGGTCTGCAAGCGTTGATACCGCGGCACGGCGAGATCGACGAGATCGTGCTCACCGGTGACGGTTGGTTCGGTCCGCTCGAGACCTTCGACGCGATGCTGGCGCGCATGGACGCGGTCTCGGGCGACGGGTGGCAGGCCGCAGAGATCACCGGCGCGCTCGATGATTCCTTCGACGAGCAGGGACATCCGCTCGTCGCGATGCCATGGGCATGGTTCGTCGCTCGGCGGTCGCTGTTCGAGAGCGAGGAATGGCGAAGCTTCTGGGAGGATCAGCGGCAGCGCCCGCGCGAGGCGGAGCACGAGAGGACGATCGCCCCTGAGCTGATCGCTGCGGGTCGTCGTATCGAGTTCGCCTTCCCCGCGGCCGACTATCCGACCGCCAACGCCCCCGCTCACGTGGCGGATCTGCTGATCGAGGACGGCTACCCATTCCTCGACCGGGGCGTCTTCGGCTGGTATCCGCCGTACCTCGACCGGCAGGGGATCGTCGGACATGACCTCTTGCGTGTGGCCGAACGGCACGGTCTCGACCGTGACAGCACGCTGAGCGCGCTTTCACGCACTGTTCCGCCGCGCACGCTCAACGCGAACGCCGGTCTCCTGGAGGTACTGTCGCAGCGCAGCGTCATACCAAGCGCCGATCCGAGGAACCTCCGTGTCGCTGCTGTCGTCTACGCGCGTGACCTGCCTGCCTTCGAGCAGCTCTGCGGCAAGCTCGGGGTGCTGCCCGAGGGGTTCGACCTCGTCGTCACCACGACCGACGGACGCAAGGCCGCTCGCATCGAGCGTTTCGTCGAATCCAGGAATCTCGGCAACGCGCGACTCGACGTCCGTGTGACGCCGTCCAGGAAAGGCCGCGACATGGCCGACTTCTTCGTCGGCTGCCACGACATTCTCCTCGGACGCGACTACGACGTGCTCGTCAAGGTCCACGCGCGCAAGCATGTGAAGAAGACGCTCAACGTCGTGCGCTACTTCATGCGGTATCAGACCGAGAACCTCCTCGCCTCGAAGGAGTACGTGCGCAACGTCCTCGGGCTCTTCGCCGCGCAACCGCATCTGGGCGTCGTGTTCCCTCCGACCATGCACATCGGATACTCGATTCTCGGCTCTGGCTGGGGTGGCGGCAGATATCGGATCGCTGCTACGCGATTCCTGGCTCGACTCGGCGTGAGCGCACCCCTCGAGCAGGTCTCTCCGCTCGCCCCGTACGGAGGCATGTGGATGTGCAGGCCGGAAGCGCTCGCACCGCTCGCGCAGCAGGACCTGTCGTACAGGGACTACACGTCCTCCGGCCCGATGAAGGATCTCGCGCGGGTGCAGGAGCGGGTGATCGCTCATGTCGCAGCAGACGCGGGGTACTACTCCCAGACAGTGCTCACGCCCGAGCATGCGGCGATCAGTCATACCGCCATCGACTTCAAGGTCGACCAGCTCTTCTCCACCACGACCGGGTATCCGGTCGAGTCGATCCAGCTGATCCAGAGCGCAGGACGCATGAGCGGCAGCGGGATCTTCGGCCTGTCGCGGATGTACCTCACCCGGAACCACCCGTTGCTCGCCAAGATCGTGAACCCGGCGTATCAGGCCGCGTACATCGTGCTGGGCACGCTCAAGTTCGGCAAGAAGGCGCTCCGATACGGGCTGCGCCGGCTCCGCAACCGCCGGGGAGGATTCTGATGAGGACCGCAGAGCTCACCGCCTACCCCAGTCGTGCCGCGACGAGCTTCCCCCAGGGAGGAACGCGTCTGCTGGTCTACGTCGTCTACGATCGCCGCGGGGAGGTCGAGGACTACGTGCCATATGCGCTGAAGGACCTTCGTCGTTTCTGCGACCGTATCCTCGTCATCTCCAACGGCCCGCTGACCCCTGAGGGGCGCCGAACGCTCGAGGAGGTCTCGGACGAGGTCCTCGAGCGAGAGAACTCCGGCTTCGACATCTGGGGATACAAGCATGGCATCGACCATGTCGGCGACGCCATCGGAGAGTTCGACGAGGTGATCCTCGCCAACGACACGTGGTTCGGCCCGGTACGGCCGTTCGACCCGGTGTTCGAGCGGATGGACAAGCAGGAGCTTCACTTCTGGGGCATGACCGATCACCTGCGCGTCGAGCCGAACCCTTTCACCCATGTCGGCTACCTCGCCTACCACCTGCAGTCGTACTGGCTCGTGGCGCGCAAGGAGCTCGTCGCCAGCACGGAGTGGATCGACTACTGGGCGAACCTTCCCGTGATGAATAGCTACTCGGATGCCGTCGTGCACCACGAGGCCGTCTTCACCGAGAGGTTCACCTCCTTCGGCTTCGTCGGGGAGGTGGCGTTCCCGACGATCACGGACAAGATCGAGAATCATGCCGTGCTCTACGCCGAGCAGTTGCTCGACGCGGGGTGTCCCACGCTGAAGCGTCGTCCCTTCTTCCAATGGCCGCCGTATCTCGACCGCCTCGCGGTCGTCGGGAAATGGACGCTCGACGCCGCGGCCCGCTACGGCTACCCGATGCCGATCCTCATGCAGGATCTCGCGCGGAATGTGGAGCCCCGCACGCTGAACGCGGATGCGGCGCTTCTCGAGGTGATTCCGGAGCACGATCGCACCTATGACGAGTCTGCTCCGATGCGCACGCTGGCCGTCGCACACATCCACTATCCGGAGCTCGCCACCGCGATGCTCGATGGACTGGACCGTCTGCCGAGCGAGTACGACCTGATCGTGACCACGTCGGACGAAGACCGCGCCGCGCAACTGGAAGCGGTGCTCGCCGAGCGCAGCAGCAGAGGCAGCATCGACGTGCGCGTCGTGGGATCGAACGACGGTCGTGATCAGAGTGCCTTCCTCATCGCATGTCGCGAAGAGCTCCTCAGCGGCGAGTACGAGCTCGTCCTGAAGATTCACTCGAAGAAGACGCCGCAGGACGCGTTCAACCCCGGGCGCCTTTTCGCAAGGCAACAGTTCGAGAATCTGCTTCCCAGCGCGGGCTACGTGGCGAACGTCGTGGCGCTCTTCCAGCGTGAGCCGGGACTCGGGCTCGCGTATCCGCCGATGGTCCACATCGGATACGGCACGATGGGGCACGCGTGGTGGGACAACCGTCCGCGCTTCGTCGAGCTGGCGAACGAGCTCGGCATCCGGGTCCCGGTCGACCAGCTCTCCCCGCTCGCTCCGTTCGGCTCGATGTACTTCGCGCGCCCAGAGGCGCTCAGGCTCCTGCTGGAACACGAGTGGAGTTATGAGGACTTCGGAGGATCGGAGGCGTACAAGGACGGCGGGCTCGCTCACGTTCTCGAACGTATGCCGTCGTACGCGGCCGGGGAGCTCGGATACCACACGCGCACGATCGCGACACCCGCGTATCTTGCCCGCAGCTATACCGCGCTCGAGTACAACCACGACCAGATGTCCAGCACGATGATGGACACGACGATGCAGCAGATCGAGCGTATGCGAGCTGCGGGTGATTTCGGCGACGGCCGACTCGAGGACTTCGCCTACATGTACGCACGGATGAACAACCCACAGCTGGAGCCGCGCCTGCGCGCAGCCTTCGCGAGAGTCGCGCCGTGGCGACGCCGCCTCGGCAGACTGCGTCCGTCGCGTATCCTGCGCAGGATCCTGCCGGCATCCGGCAACAAGGGAGCATGAACGGATGACAGAGGCCACGCCCTCGGCGGCCGGAGCGAGATTCGCACGGATCGCCGCGCTTCCGATGCGGAGTATCGGCGCGATTGGAAAGGGATCGACCGGAGGGTTCTTCGGTCCCTTCCGGGAGATCGCCGATCATCGGGAGATGCTCTCGCTCCTCGTGAAACGGGACCTCAAGGCACGCTACAAGGACTCGGCGCTCGGGTTCCTGTGGGTGCTCGCGCGTCCTCTGATGCAGCTCGCGATCTACTTCGTCGTGCTCGGCCACTTCCTCGGAGCGGCTCGGGGCATCCCCGACTTCGCGATCTACGTGTTCGCGGGTCTGACCGCGATGGGGCTCTTCCAGGAGATCCTCGTGGGCGGGACGGGGTCGATACTGGCGAACGCGGGGCTGGTGAAGAAGGTGTACGTGCCGCGTGAGGTCTTCCCTCTCGCCAGCACGGGAGCTGCGCTGTTCAACTTCGGAGTCCAGCTGGTGGTCCTGGTGGTGGCGACGGTCGCGATCGGAAAGCCTCCGCTGCACGCCGGGCTGATCTACTTCCTCCCTGCGCTCGCGCTCATCGTGGTCTTCGGCCTCGCGCTCGCGCTGCTCTGCGGTGCGATCAACGTCTATCTCCGCGACACCCAGTATCTCGTCGATGTCATCACCATGCTGCTCTTCTGGGCCTCGCCCGTGGTCTACGCATGGCAGATGGTGAAGCAGCTCGTGAACATCCCCTGGCTGATCGAGCTCTACACCAACAACCCGCTCACGCTGGCCGTCCTCGGCTTCCAGCGTGCGTTCTGGGTCGCCGGCGATGCGGTGGAGTGGCCGGGGGATCTCATGCTGAGGATGCTCGTCGCACTGGTTGTCGGCCTGATCCTGCTCTTCGTAAGCCACCGTGTCTTCCTGCGTCTGCAGGGCAATTTCGCGCAGGAGCTGTGATCATGACCGATGTAACGACGCACGAGTTCGACGTGCCCGCGCCCGAGGTGATCCGGGTGGCCCATGTATCGAAGCGCTTCACGGTGCGCAAGGACTCGTCGCTCAAGGAGCGTGTGGTCACCCTGGGGAGGGCGGGGCGGCAGCACCGGCAGGACTTCTGGGGCCTGAGCGACGTCAGTCTCGGCATCAGCGCAGGCACGACGATCGGTCTGATCGGACACAACGGCTCGGGGAAGAGCACACTGCTCAAAGTCCTCGGCGGCATCATTCAGCCGACCGAGGGCTCGGTGACGCAGCGCGGCCGCGTCGCTGCTCTGCTCGAGCTGGGCGCGGGGTTCCACCCGGATCTGACCGGTCGCGAGAACGTGTACCTCAACGGCTCGGTCCTCGGACTCAGCACGGAGGAGGTTGATGCGCAGTTCCCGGCGATCCTCGATTTCTCTGGCGTAGGAGACTTCATCGACACGCAGGTGAAGTTCTACTCCTCGGGGATGTACGTGCGGCTCGCGTTCGCCATTGCCGTGCACACGGATCCCGACATCCTGCTCGTCGATGAGGTCCTCGCCGTGGGTGACGAGCAGTTCCAGGAGAAGTGCCTCGCGAAGATCCGTGAGTTCCAGACCGAGGGGCGCACGATCATCATCGTCAGCCATGCGCTGGACCAGATCAAGTCGCTGTGCGATCGAGTCGTCGTGATGGACAAGGGCAAGCTCGTCTACGACGGCATTCCGGTGACGGCGATCGAGAGATTCCGCAAGCTGCTCGCCGACAACGCCGTCGGACAGGCTCGACCGGATCAGATCTCGCGAGCTCTGGAGATCCGGTCCGTGGAGATCCGCGACCACCGCCGTGAAGGCCCTGCGCAGCTCCGCGCCGGGGAAGAGGTCATTCTCCAGGTGGATGTGGAGATGCTGCGCCCGATCGAGCGGTGGGCGATCGGATTCAGTGTGGACTCCTCGCTCGGCCAGATCGCGCTGGCATCGAACACCGACCTGCTCGATGTCGTCCTCGATCCGCTGGACTCGTCGCGCACGATCGCGATCAGCTTCACCACCGACGGACTCGCCCCCGGACGCTATTCGGTGAACGTCAACGCGTCGGGCATAAGCGAGCCGACATCGCACGGGCTGATGAACGCCGCGGAGTTCGAGATTGCCGGGGACGTACGCTCCGTGGGGCCGGTCGCCACGGACGTTCGGATCGCATGACCCCGCACGCATCCGGGGCAGGGGCGTTGGTCTCGATCATCGTGCCCGTCTACAACGCGGTCGAGTATCTGGGCCCGTGCGTTCGATCCATCCTCCGCCAGACATACGCCGACCTCGAGCTGATCCTCGTCGATGACGGATCCAGCGACGGGTCCGGGGAGCTGTGCGATCGTCTTGCGAGCGAGGACTCGCGGATCACGGTGATACACCAGGCCAACGGCGGCATCGCGGCAGCGCAGAACGCCGGACTCGACGCTGCGAACGGTGCTCTGGTCACCTTCTGCGACAACGACGATCTCATGGCGCCGCGGATGCTGGAGCGACTCGTCGGTCTCATCGACGACACCGGGGCGGACATGAGCTGCTGTCGCTGGCGCAACATCGGGGCGAGTCAGGGGGAATCAGAACTCGCGAAGCTCGACGACAAGTCCTTCGGCAGGCATATCGTGATCGACGATCCCGCTGCAGCGTATCAGACGGTGTTCTCTCTCGCGCTGCGCAAGATCTTCGGTGTCGAGCTGCGCTACTTCAGCGAGGCCAACTGGGGGAAGCTGTACCGCGCAGAACTGTTCGAAGGGGTGCGATTCCCCGAGGGGCACTACGCACAAGATGTTGCCGTGGCCATGACGCTGTACGCGCGCATGTCCGCCGTGGCGTCATGCGAAGACGCACTTTACTTCTGGCTGCAGAGGGGAGACAGCGTTTCCCACAGGCAGCGCAGCGCGGCGTACTTCTCCGACATCGTGCGCGCGCATCTGCGATCCTTCGACAATGCGAGGGAAATGGGCATCCTCCCGGCGCGCGCCTACGCGGGGATCGCCGCGGTGAAGTATGAGCGACGGAATGTGGCCACCGAGGCAGACAGGCGTCGTCATGCGTCGGATCGTGCCGAGGTGAGCAGGCGGCTGAAGGACCTGGGGATCTGGAAGCGGCTGCTCTGCCGGGTGATCTTCCTCGAGCGGATGCTCGAGGTCAAGGTCTACAACGTGACGGTGCACCGCCGACGCTGACTCACACGGGAGGAGCAGCCGAGGAGAATCCGTTTGGGTTCATCGTCTGCCAGCGCCAGGAATCGCGTGCCATGTCCGCCACCGATCGGGTCGCCTTCCAGCCGAGCTCCGCTCTGGCTCGTGAGACGTCGGCCCAAGCGCGGGCGAGGTCCCCGCCGCGGCGGGGACCGACGCGGCGGGGGATGGGGGCACCCACTGCCTCTTCGAAAGCGCCGATGAGTGCGAGGACGGAGGTCGGCACGCCCGTGCCGAGGTTCCACGTGCGCACACCGCGGTGCTCGGCGATCCTGGACAGCGCAGCCACATGCCCCGCGGCCAGATCGTCGACGTGGATGTAGTCGCGCTCGCCGGTGCCGTCAGGCGTCTCGTAGTCGTCTCCGAACACCGTGACCTCGGGAAGTCGGCCGACGGCGACCTGGGAGATGTACGGTGCGAGGTTGTTGGGGATGCCGTTCGGGTCTTCGCCGATGAGTCCGCTGGGATGCGCGCCGATCGGGTTGAAGTAGCGCAGCACTGCGATGCTCCAGCGCGGATCGGCAGCGGCGATGTCGGTGAGGATGCGCTCGAGCATCGCCTTGGACTGCCCATACGGATTCGTGGACGAGAAGGGGCCGTCTTCCTCGGCGTACGGCGGTTCCTGTCCCCCTCCGTATAAGGTGGCCGACGACGAGAACACGAGCCGCCGGACATCGTGCGCCTCCATGACGCGCAGCAGGGCGAAGGTGGCATCGAGATTGTGGGAGTAGTACCGCAGCGGCTCGGCCACGCTCTCGCCCACCGCCTTGAGCCCGGCGAAGTGGATGACGGCGTCGGGGGAGGAATCGGCGAAGACCCGGTCGAGAGCCTCTTCATCCCTGGCATCGAGCTCGTGGAACACGGGAGCCCGCCCGGTGATCTGCGCGATGCGCTGGATCGCGATTGACGAGCTGTTGGAGAGGTCGTCCACGATGGTGACGTCGTGACCACGGTCGAGGAGAGCGACGGCGGTGTGGGAGCCGATGTATCCGGCGCCACCGGTGATGAGAATGCGCAAGAGTACCTCCAGGTTCTTCTGGTTTGATGCTAGTTGAGAGCGCGCCGATGCTCGGGTTGCGGGACGGCGCGCTCGCCTCGTGACACCGCTGGTTCGGCAGCCGGAGAGTAACAGGGCAAGATATCAAGGAAGCTCCGGCGTGTCCGGGGCCATAAGCAGCTGAGAGAAGAGGATTCGCATGACGACCGGTCAAGGTCAGGAACTGCGCAGCATCTCCGCAGTTCGCCGTTGGGCCGGGCGGCATTGGGTGAGCATCGTCCTCGTTCTCGTCGGCCTGGTCTACGGCGGCGCCGTCACCGTACTTCACGAAGATACGGTGTCCCCAATCGATGAGGTGGTCTATCTCGACTACGCCTTCAAAGTCTGGGAGCAAGGCGTCGTGCACGAGGGGGAGAAGTTCGGGGACGACGTAGCACATGTCGTCGCCTGCGAGAACGTCATCCCGTTCGGAGACCTGGGCCAGAAGTGCGGATCCGACAAGGTCCATCTCGCGGGCATGCCCAACCATGGGTACACGACCGGAGCCGGCTACACCCCGGTCTACTTCTGGAGCGTTCGGATCATCGGCGATCCGATCCATGCGGTCACCGGGCTGAGCGAAGTGACCTCCTGGCGGATTAGCGGGCTGGTGTGGCTTGCGGGCACGCTGCTGGTCCTCGTGCCGCTGTTGAGACGGGCGGGAGTCTCCGCCGTGGTGACGCTGACACTGGGCTTGTTGTTCATCGCGTCGCCCTACTCATGGTGGACCTACACTTATCTGAGCACTGACGCCAGCGTCGTGCTGTTCGGCGCGGCGATACTGCTCGTGGCGATGGAAGTGGTGCGGGGTCGACGATCGGCGTGGTGGCTGCTCCCGCTCGCAGCGCTCGCCCCGATCTTCAAGATCACGAACCTTCTGGTGTTCGGTCTGGTCCTCCTCTACCTCGCGATCGATGCGGTGGCCCGACTGCGGCGCCGACGGGAAGGCGAAGGCGCGAGCGCGCCGACGCGGTCGGCCCGGACCTTCTGGCTGCCGGTGATCGTCGCAGTCGTAGTCGCAGGTGCCGTTCAGGTCGCCTGGATGAGAGTGATACCGCTGCTCTCGGTGAGCGATGTGGTCGTCGATCAGGGGGTGGCGACGCCCCTGACGGCCACAGAGCTCGTCCGTCTCATGCTCTCCGGCATCGGGGGACCCATCACGCACAACCCATTCGCAGGTTTCTCGAGCTCTCCGCTGCCGGCGCAGATCGTGACCCCGCTGTCCTGGCTGATGATCGCCGCCGTCATCGGCGCGATGATGGTGCTGCCGTGGGACTCCGACCATAGACCCGTCGTCTGGGCCACCGGGGTGGCGTCCCTAACTGCGCTTCCGGCCCTCGGCATCATGATGTGGGGGCTCACGCATTCCTACTTCGACCTGCCTGCGCGCTATGGAGCCGGACTGATTCCGGCCATGCTGCTGGTGGCGGGGTTCATGTTAAGGAACCGCACTGCCGTCGCCGCGGCTCTCGTCTACGCGGGCGTCCTGATGGTCTTCGGCATCGGGCTGGCCGTCCACGTGGGGGCGGCGTACTGACCGCGCCCGAGCGTTGGTTTCCGACCGCGGCCGCCGAAGACACGATTTCGTAGAATTCTCATGTTGGGAGGACCACTTGGACTGGTGACGCTCTCGTTCGCCGGCTTGATCTTCGTCGCTCCACCTATTTCGTCTTCGCCGCCTGCAACTTCGGAGGCGCCCACGCGATCGCTCTCGCAGCCGTCGCGTTTCCTGCAGGACCCTTGGAAGGAGGTCTGCAGCTGCAGGCTTTCGCGTTGCATAACAGTGCGGCGACGGCGCGGGAGGCCGAGATCGCGGCACGGCCGATAGGCCATGTGGAGCCGCTCGTCGCTCAGGCTGTGCCGGTGCTCGTAGTCAGCGAGGCGGTCGATGTGAAGAATCCCTCGGTCGGGCAGATTCCGTGGCTGATCGGGGGACTCCGCGGTTGGTGCGGGATCCCGGCTGATCGCGAGCTGGTCGTGCGCGAGACGCCGTTCGGGTACTGCCTGCCTGCCGGGCCGGGAGTGAGAGCCGAGTTCACCTGCGGGTGACGCCGCCCCCGGCGGTGCGTATGACGCAGGATGTTACGATGAAGCGATGGTCTCGGCGCAGCAGTCTCCCAGCCTGCGGCGAAGCACCATAGACCTGCTCGGGGCGCAGGTTCTCCGCAACCTCGCCCCGATACTCCTTCTGTTGCTGCTTGCGCGCTTCACAGACCAGGAGACCGTCGGGCGGTTCTCGCTCATGCTGGCGATCGCGACGCCGTTCTTCGTTTTCGCCCAGCTCGGGTTGCGAACCGTCTCGCTGACGCTGAATCCGGATGTCCGGTTCGGCTCCTACGCGCGGACCCAGACAGCAGCCGTCAGCATCGCGATCGCGGTGGTTGCAGCGACGACGGCGATCGGTAACCCCGGCCTGCTGGGGGGTATGGTGTTCGTCGCGCTGCTCAAGACCGCCGATGTCTTCTCGGACTTCCTCTCCGGGCCGCTCCAAAGACGCCATCGGTCACGTACGATTCTCGTCGCAAGCATCGTGTACGCCGTGGCAGCCTCGGCGGCGGCTGCGATCACGCTGACATTCAGCGGAGATCTCGTCCCGACCATCCTGGTCGTGGCGGTGGCGTCTCTGCTGGCGATGTACCTGTTCCTCTTCCTGCCGGCATCGCGCGTCGCGCGATCGGAGACCTCGGCGCCCGTTCGCCCGGCTCTGCGGATCGAGATCAGACGTATCCTCGCTGCGGGAGTCCCTCTCGGACTCACGACAGCGATACTCTCGCTGATCTCGACCTTTCCTCAGTACATCGTGACCGCCAGCCACGGGGCGGACGAGACGGCGCGCTTCGCCGTGATTCTCTACGTGTACGCGCTCGCCGATCTGGTCACGGGCACCATCTCACAGGCATGGATCCCCACGGCGCAGTACCAGCTCTCACACGGCGAAGGAAACAAGACTCTCGTCCTCGCGGTGCGCAACGCTGCGAAGTGGACCCTCGTCTACATACCGATCGTGGTGATCGGACTCATCGCCACCGCTCAGCTCTTCCCGCTCATCTTCAAAGGCGACTACACGCTGTCGTTCGCCGAGGCCGTTCCTCTCGGGCTGGCTATACTCGCCCTCCCATTGGCGCACTTCACCGCGATAGCGGTCGCCATCGAGAATTATTATGCGCATTCGCTCATTCTCGCGATCTTCTCCGCCGGTGTCGCGATCCTCGGATGCATCGCGCTGATCCCTAGCCTCGGCCTCACAGGAGCGTTCATCGCCCTCTTCGCCTCGGTGGTCACTCGAGCTCTGATCGCCGCGGGCATTCTTCTATGGTTCCTGAGAACTCCTGTGAAGGGGGGCGATTCGTGACCGCAGTGAGCGTCGTCATCCCGGCGCACCGTCTGGACCATTGGCTGGACGAGGCCGTCGCGTCGGTGCTGGACAGTACGGGCTCCGCGCCGGAGGTAGTCGTGGTGCTCAACGGCATCGCCGACGTCGAATCGCGTGACTGGATGGGTTCTCCTCGCCTCATCCTCCTCCATTCGGCTGAGTCGCTCGGCCCCACTCGGGCGATGATCCGCGGTGTGCAGGCAGCGACGGGCGACTTCATCAGCAGGCTCGACGCCGACGACCGCATGCGCCCCGAGCGCATCGCCGTTCAGCTGGAGTACCTCGCGAGCCGTCCCGAGACGCCGCTCGTGGGGACAGCCGTCGGCCGGATCACCGAGCGGGGGGAGCCCGCCGGCGCGATCCGGATGCCGACGGGCGACGATGTGCGGAGCCATCTCGTGCTGTCGAATACGGTCACGCACTCCTCGGTGCTGATGCGTCGTTCCGCGCTCGAGGCGGTCGGCGGCTACGATCCTGCACTCGCGCAGATGGAGGACTACGACCTGATTCTGCGACTCGCGCAGCTCGGTCCGATCGCCGTTCTCGCCGATGAGCTCACGGAGTACCGGCTGCACCCCGGACAGATCAGCAAGGGCGCACGACCGACCGGCGCCCACATCGACAAAGTCCTCGCCGAACGCCGCCAGCTCGGTGCAGCGATCGGCCTGTCGCGTGCGGGAGTCGCCGCACGGAACGCGTTGTGGCGCGCTGCGCAGTTCAGTCGCTATTGGGGGATCACCAGACCGGGCCACGAGTACTGAACGCCCGGCCGCTCCTTCGCCCGATGAAGCGTGCAGGTCGATCCGATACTCTTGGTCGTGCCCGGCGTCCTCGACGCCCCGAGCGAGTCGGAGTGGCACGGGCTATGGCAGGAGAGAAGACGAGTGGTTGACGGTTCACCCGGAGCCTGCGGCGACGCACGCCGAGCGATGCGCATCGCCTTCATCGTCAACAACTATCCGCCGCGGGTCGGCGGCGTCGAGCTCCACGTTCGAAACCTCGCCCGCGGACTCATCGCACAGGGGCACCGTGTGCTCGTCGTCACCCTCTCCGATCGTCCGGGGCGTGCCGACGACGACGGCATCGACGTGGTCCGCCTCCGCGAGCACTTCCGGATCGGTGACATCTTGGGCTTCCCCTCCGCAGGAGCGACCCGCCGCGTCGCTCGTCTCCTGAAGGAGCTCGACATCGACGTCGTGTCCATCCACACACGGTTCTTCCCGATGAGCTGGGTAGGGCTGCGCGCAGCGAGACGCGCAAGCCTTCCAGTCATCCACACCGAACACGGAAGCGACCACGTCGTCTCGCCGTCGCCCGCGATCCGCATCGGGAGCCGAGCCGTCGACCTCACTATCGGACGGTTTGTCCTGCGACAGGCGACAGAAGTGATCGGCGTCTCCGAGAACGTCATCGCGTTCGTCCGCCGTCTGTCCGGGCGGACCGACGCCCGGGTGTTCTACAACGCGATCGATGCCGCTCCGGCAAAGATCGACCGAAGTCCGAGACGCCATGTCGTGTTCGTCGGTCGGCTCGTTCCTGGCAAAGGCGCCGAAGTGTTCGTCCAGGCGCTCGCGATGCTCGCTGCCGATGGGGTCGAGTTCACCGCGGAGATACTCGGTGACGGTGTCAGCGCGGACGCGATCGCGGCGTCGGTCGTCCGCGCCGGCCTCGAAGGACGTGTGACGCTTCGAGGTCGGGTCGAGCTAGCCGAGGTGAGTCGCTCCCTCGCGGGAGGAGTGCTGGTGAATCCATCCACTCTCGCCGAGGGCTTCCAGACGACGATCCTCGAGGCGCTGGAGGTAGGCGGGAGCGTCGTCTCGTACGATCTGCCCGGTGTCCGAATCCTGCGAGAACAGGGATTCGCCGTCGACCTCGTAGAGCAGAAGAATGCCGAGGCGCTCGCGGACGCGATTCGCTTGCGCCTGGACAGTCCGTGGACGGTTCGGCCGATGGAGGGCTGGCACTGGTCGACGCGTGCGAGCGAGTATGCGCTGCTCGCCGCGGATGTACGCCGGCGCGTCGCGATGGTCGAGAATTGAGACGACGGATTCGAACGGAAGATCTAGAGGGGCATGGACAGAAATCCGAGTAATGCGGACACGTGGCTCGTCATCCCGCTGTACAACGAGTCGAGTGTGGTCCGCGACGTCGTGAAGGACGCGCGAGTGACATTCCCGAACATCGTCTGCGTCGATGACGGCAGCACCGATGCGTCGGTCGCCGAGGCGCTCGCGGGCGGAGCTGTCGTCGTGCGGCACCCGATCAACCTCGGTCAGGGTGCCGCACTGCAGACCGGACTCGAGTTCGCGCTGGGCAGACCAGGCGCCGAATACTTCGTCACCTTCGACTCAGACGGCCAGCATCAGGTGTCGGATGCTCTCGCGATGGTGGAGCGACTGCGTGCGGAGCCCTACGACATCATCGTGGGGTCGCGATTTCTGGACGGTCGCACCAAGGCGGGGGCGCTGAAGAAGGTCGTTCTGCGGATGGCTGTACTTTTCGAGCGGCTCTCTACCGGCGTGCGTCTCACTGACGCCCACAACGGACTCCGTGCGCTCAACCGGCATGCCGCGACGTCGCTGCGGATCCATCAGAACCGCATGGCGCATGCAAGCGAGATCGTCGCCCAGATCGGGGAACACAAACTCCGCTACGCGGAGCAGCCGGTGCACATCGTCTACACCGACTACTCGAGGGCGAAGGGGCAGTCGCTCTGGAACTCCGTTAACATTCTCAGCGAGCTCTTCATTAAGTAGGACGACCATGTTCGACCAGATCATCATCAAAGTATTGCTGATCGCAGCCTTCGTGATCTTCGCCTTGATCCTGATGAAGCCGGGAGGATCGGCACGCACTCAGGCGATCCGCACGATCACACTGTTGATCCTTCTCGCCGCAGCGATCTACGCGATCGTGTTCCCGGCGGTGATCAACGACCTCGCGCAGGCCGTCGGAGTCGGGCGTGGCACTGATCTGCTCCTCTACGCGTTCCTGATCGTGTTCGTCGCTAATGCGCTGACGACCGTGCGCAAGCGTCGTGCGCAGGACGCGCAGATCACACAGCTTGCCCGCCAGATCGCGATCCGCAACCCCGAGTTCCCGGAGCCGACCGACTGATGGATCTTCTCGTCGTCGGGTCGGGTTTCTTCGGCCTCACCATCGCCGAGCGCGCCGCGGAAGCCGGCCGCAAGGTGACCGTCATCGACCGTCGCTCGCACATCGGTGGAAACGCATACAGCGAGGCGGAACCGGAGACCGGCATCGAGGTGCACCGCTACGGCGCTCACCTGTTCCACACGTCGAACGCGACGGTGTGGGAGTACGTCAACCGGTTCACGACCTTCACGAACTACGTGCACCGGGTGTACACGAACCACAACAGCGTCGTGTACCCGATGCCGGTCAACCTCGGCACCATCAACCAGTTCTTCCAGGCGTCCTACTCGCCCGACGAGGCGCGCGCGTTGGTGAAGGAGCAGGCGGGGGAGTTCGACGTCAAGACGGCCGAGAACTTCGAGGAGAAGGGCATCGCCCTCGTCGGCCGCCCGCTCTTCGAGGCGTTCTTCCGCGACTACACGGCCAAGCAGTGGCAGACCGATCCGCACAAGCTCTCCGGCGACATCATCAGCCGACTGCCGGTGCGCTACACCTACGACAACCGCTACTTCAACGACACCTGGGAGGGTCTGCCCACGGACGGCTACACCGCCTGGCTGGAGCGGATGGCGGACCACCCCAACATCGAGGTGAAGCTCGGCGTCGACTACTTCGACGAGTCGCAGCAGCTCAACAAGCGCGCCACGGTGGGGCAGCTGCCCGTGGTCTACACGGGCCCGGTCGACCGCTACTTCGACTACGCGGAGGGCGCGCTCAGCTGGCGGACGCTGGACTTCGAGCAGGAGGTGCTGAACGTCGCCGACTTCCAGGGCACCAGCGTGATGAACTACCCGGATCTCGACGTGCCGTTCACACGCATCCACGAGTTCAAGCACTTCCACCCGGAGCGCAAGGACGTCTTCAACTCCGACAAGACGGTCATCATGCGCGAATACTCCCGGTTCGCGAACCGGGAGGACGAGCCGTACTACCCGGTGAACACGCCCGCCGACCGCGACGGCCTCCTCGCGTACCGCGAGCTCGCGAAGGGCGAGCAGGACGTGCACTTCGGCGGACGCCTGGGCACGTACCAGTACCTCGACATGCACATGGCGATCGGCTCGGCTCTGTCGATGTGGCGCAACGAGCTCTCCGGCCAGGGCGACTGATCCGGCGATGAGTAAAGAGACTGTCGGTGCCCCGGGCACACCGCAGCGGTACGCGCACTCGCTGTGGCTGCTCTCCGCGCGCGATCTGAAGGTCCGCTACTCCACGAGCGCGCTCGGGTACCTGTGGTCGGTGCTCGACCCGCTGGTGATGAGCGCGATCTACTGGTTCGTCTTCACCCGGGTCTTCCACCGCGACGTCGGCGAGGACCCGTACATCGTCTTCCTCATCAGCGGGCTGCTGCCCTGGGTGTGGTTCAACTCCTCGGTGTCGGACTTCACCAAGGCGTTCAAGCGCGACTCCCGCCTGGTGCGCTCGACGGCGATCCCGCGGTCCATTTGGGTGAATCGCATCGTGCTGAGCAAGGGGATCGAGTTCCTCTTCTCCATGCCGGTGCTGGCGATCTTCGTCGTCGCGAACATGATCTTCGAGAAGAACCCCGAACAGGTCGCGCACATCGGATGGGGCATCCTCTGGCTCCCCGTCGCGGTCCTGCTTCAGACGATCCTCCTGGTCGGCCTCGGCCTCATCGTCGCGCCGCTCTGCGCACTGTACGCCGATCTCGAGCGCACCACGGGGCTGATCCTGCGGGCGCTGTTCTACGCGACGCCGATCATCTACAACGTGTCCAACCTGCCCGGCGCCTTCGAGACCATCGGCGCGTTCAACCCGCTCGCGGGCATCTTCACGCTCTACCGGATGGCCTTCTTCCCGGACCAGTGGCACACCCAGACCGTGATCATCAGCGCGGTGATGAGCCTGCTGATCCTCGCCCTCGGGGTGTGGGTGTTCCGCGCACTCGAGCGTCCCGTGCTGAAGGAGCTGTGATGTCCGCCGCGATCGAGGTGCAGGATCTGGGCGTGCATTTCCGCCGCAACCGCCGTGGACGCCGAAGCTTCAAGGATCTGTTCGCCGGGGCATCCCGCCGTTCGCGGCCGGGGGAGTTCTGGGCGCTGCGGAACGTGAGCTTCTCGGTGCAGCCGGGGGAGTCGATCGGCGTGGTCGGCCGCAACGGGCAGGGCAAGTCCACGCTCCTGCGACTGGTCGCAGGCGTCCTGCTGCCCGATGAGGGCGGGGTCGAGGTGCACGGGGGAGTCGCGCCGCTCATCGAGCTCACCGGCGGATTCGTGGGCGATCTCACGGTTCGTGAGAACGTGAGGATGACGGCGGGGCTGCACGGCATGTCGCGCGCGGAGATCGCGAGCCGGTACGACGAGATCATCGGGTTCGCCGAGCTCGAGGGCTTCGAGGACACCCCGTACAAGCACCTCTCCAACGGCATGAAGGTGCGCCTGGCGTTCTCGGTGGTGTCTCAGCTCGACGAGCCGATCCTGCTCGTCGACGAGGTGCTCGCGGTCGGCGACAAGGCGTTCCGTGACAAGTGCTACGCCCGCATCGACGAGCTGCTCGCCGACGGGCGCACGCTGTTCTTCGTGAGCCACAACGAGCGCGATCTGCGGCGCTTCTGCACGCGCGGCCTGTACCTGGACAAGGGCGTCCTGGCGATGGATGCTCCGATCGCCGACGTGCTCGACCGCTACAACGCCGACTACAACACGCGCTGATCGGCGTCAGAATACGTGCTGATCGGTGTCAGCGACCGGCGACGATATCGTTCAGAGACTTCAACGCATTTGTCGCATCTGAGAGCGGTCCCTCAGCGGACGTCCCGCCCTCGTACGCCGAGCGGAGCGACTGCAGAGACTTGGCGTACGTGTCGAGGCCGCTGCTCCAGCGCGACGCGATCGAGCTCGGAGCGATTACCTCGGCGAGCCGGCCGGCATCCTCCTGCAGCAGACCCACGTTCTGGACGGCCTCCTGGGGATCCGACTCGCGCACGATCTGAAGTCCGCGCTGCGCGTCGGCGAGCACGGGGGAGACGCTGTCCCGGAACGCCCCCAGGTCCGGCGCCGGCGGAGGCGGCGGGCTCGTGACCGGCGGATCGGTCGGCGTCGGCTCAGACGTCGGGCTCGTCGACGGCGTCGGATTCGTCGACGGCGTCGGACTCACGGATGCCGTCGGCGATGCGCTCGCGCTGGGTGTCGGCTCCGCCACAGGAGCGCCGGGTCGCAGGAAGGCCCACAGCAGCACGCCCACGATGGCGAGCGCCACGACCGCGAGCAGCACGATCAGCCACACGCGCCCGCGCTTGGGCTTGTCGGGCGTGGGCGCCCAGAGATACTGCTGCTCGCTCATCACGCCTCCAGCGGGGGCATCGGCTGCCAGGTGCGGTCGCGGCCGATCCGGCCGCCGTCCCGCAGGCCGCGGAACAGGTTGCTGGTCCCGCGCACGGTGTGCTCGACGAAGAAGAGCCGGATGAGCTCCTTGAAGAACGTGGCCGTGGTGCCCAGGCCGAACAGCACGGGGTTGTACGCGCCCTTCGTGCGGTAGTAGTGCTTGATGAAGGCGCGGTTGCGCATGATGTAGTACCGGTACGCGTTGCTGGACGCGTTCATGTGGCGGATGCCCATGTCCCACTGCTTGATCTCGCGGGTGCGACGCAGCACGAACTCGTCCACGATCACCGCGGTGGTCAGGCGCGAGGCCAGCCAGCCGTACATCTGGTCGTCCCAGTAGATGAAGAACCGGGGATCGGGGAGGCCGATCTGCTGCACGATCGAGCGGTGGATGAACATCCCCTCGAAGCATCCGCTGTTCATCTCCTTGAACCCGGACGCGTCGAACTTGGACGGGGCGAACGGGATCGGGATGCCCATCCGGTCGGCGATGCGGTACTGCCAGTAGAACTCGCTGCCGTCGTAGTCGTAGCGGCGGCCCTGGATGCTCTTGAACCGGCCGGACCAGTGCCCCATCCGGGCGAGGCCGTCTGGGAGCACCTCGACGTCGTCGTCCATCATCCAGATCCACTCCGCACCGAGCTCGTAGGCGGTGCGCATGCCCTCGCTGAATCCGCCGGAGCCCCCGGTGTTCGTCTCCAGGCGACGGTAGACGATCTCGGTGCCGAGGTCGTCGCGGAACGACTCGACCAGGGCGGTGGTGTCGTCGGTGGACGCGTTGTCGATGATGACGACGCGACCCGGCTTCGGGCCCATCGTGCGGATGCTGGTGAGCAGCCCCTTGAGCAGGTGCGAGCGGTTGAAGGTGACGACGACGATCGCAGCGGATGCAGGATCAAAGGGGGTGCGCTGCAAGACGGGCCTCGTGTACTGGATCGGAACCTGATGTCATACCAGGAAAGGGGACCTGAACAGCCTACCGGCCTCTCCTGTAGAGTCGTGCGAATGGATGCAGTGGCGGGGCGCGCGCTGTGGATGGATCGGTTGCGTGGGCTTGCGGTGGTGCTTGTGATCGCCTGGCACGTCGTCTCCATCCCCACATTCTTCGGCGTCGAGATGCCGAACCTGGTTCGCTGGCTGAACGATGCGCTCTCGCCGTATCGGATACCCACCTTGCTGGTGCTCTCCGGCATGCTCCTTCGGCAGTCGCTCGATAAGCCGGCAGTCCGTTACTACTGGGGCAAGTTCGCCAACATCGTGTGGCCGTTCCTGGTCTGGTGCGTGATCTATCTGCTGGCCAATCCATCGGTGGACGGCAGCAGCCCTGCGTACTGGCTCGGCGAGTCCTACCTCTGGTACCTCGTCGTGATTGCCTTCTGCTACGCGATCGGTCCGCTTATCCGGTGGGTGCACCCGCTCCTGCTGTCGGTCGTTTTCATCGCGCTGGCACTGCTTTTCTCCTCGGCTCCGTCATCGGTCACACAGGAGCTCGTGCACGCGCCCTACTTCTTCATCGGAGTAGCAGCGATCCCCTACGTCCCACGGCTGCTCAAGATGCCGGGTTGGATCGTGCTCGGCGGTGGGGCGATCGCGCTGGCGTGGGCTGCCTACAGCGCCTCGCATCTCGGCTACGCGCCGCGACTGCATCCGGTGGGGACACCGATATCGCTCGCGGGCATCGGCTGCCTGATGTGGCTGGCCAGCAAGCCGCGACGAATGCCAGCATTGGAGTGGGCTGGTCGTCACTCGCTCGAGCTTTACGTCGCTCATTTCCCGCTCATCGTTCTCGCCTGCACGTACTGCCCCACGGGCCTGTCTCGGCCGGTGCTCTATCTCCTGTTCGCCGCAGTGGGCCTGGGCGGAGCGGCCATTCTCGCGCGTTTCTTCTCGAAGACGCCCCTGTTCCGATTGCCCGTGCCTCGCCATGCGCGCGACAAGCGCGGTCAGCTCGAGACGTTCGGCACTAGCGACATCTAGGGCGTCAGCTCTGCGGGCCCAGAGTGGGCAGCGCGCCGGTGTGCGCGTCGTCGATGTTCTGACGCCAGGACCTGGTCTGCCCCGCTCGCAGAGCGCACAGCACCAGGAGCAGCCAGCCGGCCCCGACGAGCGTGAAGCTCTCGAACATCGACTCCACGGCGAGCGTCACGAGCAGCAGCGGCGTCCAGGCGTACACGACCGACCGCCGCACGCTGGCCACCAGCCAGGAACGCACGGTGGCGACGCCCCCGAGCACCAGGAACAGGGCGAGTCCCAGCACGCCCAGCTGCAGCAGCACGTCGAAGTACGAGTTCAGCGCCGACTGGTGGTGGTTCGACAGCTGGAAGTTGATGTACTGGAACGGATACTCGCCGCCGGTCCAGGGGCCGAACCAGCCGTAACCGGTGACGGGCTTCTCTCCGATCCAGTCGAGGATGGCGTTCCACAGGTCCGCACGGGTCGAGAAGTCCGAGCCCGCGTCCAGCAGCTGGATGATCTGATGCCGTCGCGCGAACGCCAGCACGAGCCCTGCCACCACGGCCGCACCCAGCAGCCACTGCACGAGCGCGCGGCGGGCGGGCGGGGCGTGCCGCACGATGGTGAGCGCTACGGTCGTCATCCCCACAGCGGCCGCGAGCACGACCACGGTCGGCGAGGCGGACAGCAGCGCGAGGAAGCCGCCCAGCGCGACCGACAGCACGCCGACCACGCGGCTCACCGACTGGGTGCGCCACTCGATCACGAATGTGATCAGCGCCACCACCGCCATGAAGCCGAGCAGGTTACGGGTGCCGAAGATGCCCTGGATCGGTCCGCCCAGCGCGAGGTTCCCCTCGATCCCGAAGGGGGTGAGGGGCATGTCCAGCAGGACGCCGGAGAGGATCTCGAGCCCCAGCGAGATCGACAGCAGCCAGCGCAGGGTGTCGCCGATGGCGCGCACGGTCTGCAGCGTGTCGCGCACGTGCCCGATCGTGATCGCGATGGTCGCGATGCCCAGCAGCGCCAGCCAGCCGAGGACGGTGTGCGGCTTGTTGCCCGACCACAGCACGCTGACGATCGCGAGCGTCAGGAACCCGAGCAGCGAGGTGGGGGCGAAGCGCAGCAGCGAGAGTTCCTCGCGGCGGGCGATGAGCACCCCGGCGCCGATCAGTGCGAGCAGGGCGAAGATCGTGACCACCGTGGTCGTCGACGTCAGCCGTTCGATCATGAACGACGCGAACGCAGCGGCGAGCGAGGTGAGCGTGTAGGCGCGGGCGAACTCCGCCGATGCCAGCAGCGCCACGATGGGCCGAAGCACGGTCATGGCACCTGCCGGGCCTGCGGTCCGTGCGAGATCACAGGCGTGCGCTCGCCGACTCCGATGCCGATCAGCGGCACCGACTTCATCTTGAACGAGAGCAGGATCAGCAGCATCCAGCCCCACAGCATGATCGGCGCGGACTCTGCGATCCCCTCGAAGAGCAGCGCGGTGGTCAGCAGCAGGGGCAGCATCGACAGCGCCGAGTACGGTCGCTGCGCGTCGAGGTCCCACCGCGGACGGTCCACCGCGAAGAACCACGAGCGCCAGAGCAGCGCGAGCCAGGCGACGAGCATCACCGCGACGCCGACGATCCCGAGCTGCAGGAAGACGTCCAGCCACATGTCGTGCGCATGGAACACCGTGATCCCGTGGTTCAGGATCCACCGGTCGAAGGCCGGATCCCATGGCACCCACGGCGACGAGAACCCGTTGCCGAACACCGGTCGCGTGATCGCCCGCTCCCAGACGGACTGCCAGATCTCCACCCGGCCGGTCAGGTCGGAGCCCTTGCCGAAGAGGCCCAGCACGCGGTCGCGCAGCAGCACGGCGGCGGCGACGCCGATGACCGCGACCGCGGCGAACGCGAGGTACACGCCGCGGCGCGCCGCCGGAGTCCTCGCGGCGCGTGCGACGAGCGCGGCGGCGGCGACGGCCAGGATGACGACGATGCCGAGGTAGACGGTCGTGGAGGCGCCCTTCACGAGCAGCACGACGGCGAGCACGGCCCACCCGATCAGCAGGCCGCGTCGGCGTACGCGCGCCGCGTAGAGCACGGCGAAGACCAGCAGTGCGAAAAGGCACATCATCGCCAGCTCGTGCGCGTTGCCGACGATCCCCTGGATGCGTCCGCCGTTGAAGAGGTTCCCGCGCACCCAGTAGCTGACCGGGTTGATCTTGCCGGGCGGCAGCTGGGCGAAGTTCGGGAGGATCGGATGCCGCACCACCAGTGCCACCCACAGCTCGATGACCACGGAGAGGCCGAGGATGAGCTTGAGCGTGGTGGACAGCGCCCGCACGATCTCCTGCCAGGTGAGCATCGTCGCCACCATCAGCGCGGTGGCTGTGATCGCGGCCATCAGCGACCACGTCAGCAGCGTCGCCCCCGGCCATCGAGACCACAGCACCGAGACCAGCGCCAGCGCTCCGTAACCGAGCGCGGCCCACGGCAACCGGCGCCAGGGGAAGCGGGTCGGGCGCTGTCTCGCGATCGCCGGCACCCAGATCCCCAGGGCGCCGAGTGTGAGCACGACGAGCACGACCACGGAACCGACCGGCCCCACCAGGTTGTACACGGCCGTGTGCGCGAACACGCTGAACAGGCACAGCACGGCGTACGCGCGCACCATCAGGTGACCCGTCGTCTCACGGGCGGGTGCGGCGGGTGGCGCAGCCACGGGATGCTTGGTGTACACGGCCATCGCGTTCAGGCTACCGCCCGGCGGCCCACGCGGCCTGTGACCGGGCGGCCCGGCGCGGAGAGACCTCCGGCCACGCCCTACGCTGGGAGGCATGCTGCTGACGATCACGAACGAGCCGCGCGACTACGCCTGGGGATCGACGACTCTGCTGGCCGCTCTCGAAGGACGCAGCCCGTCGGGCGGGCCCGAGGCCGAGGTCTGGTTCGGCGATCACCCCGGCGACCCGGCCGAGGTCCAGGGTGCGGGCACGCTCGACGCGGTGACCGGCGGATCGCTGCCCTATCTGCTCAAGCTGCTCGCGGCGGCCGATCCGCTGTCGATCCAGGTTCATCCCACCCGTGCGCAGGCGCGGGAGGGGTTCGCCCGGGAGGCGGGCCTGGACCCGTCGGATCCCGCCCGCAACTACCGTGACGACAATCACAAGCCGGAGCTCATCGTGGCCCTCAGCGACCGCTTCGAGGCTCTCGGCGGGCTCAGGCCCGTCGCGGACACCCTGCGGATGCTGGCGTCGTTCGCCGACGCACCCGGCGTGGTCGCGCTGCGCGATCGGCTCGGCGCGGGAACGGATGCGGAGGCGCTGCGCGCCACGATCGGCTGGCTGCTCTCCGGAGACGCGCAGGCGGCCGTCGAGGACATCATCGACGCGCTCGGCTCAGCGGATGCGGAGGGCTTCGCCGAGGCGCTGCGCGCAGTGCGCGGCATCGCCACCCGTTACCCGGGGGATCCGGGAGTCGTCGTGGCGCTGCTCATGAACCACATCGTGCTGCGCCCCGGTGAGGCGATCTTCCTGCGGGCCGGACTGCTGCACGCCTACATCTCGGGTCTCGGGGTGGAGATCATGGCGGCGAGCGACAACGTGCTGCGCGGAGGACTGACGCCCAAGCACATCGACGTGGACGAGCTGCTCTCGATCGTCGACACCGAGCCCGGTGTCGTGCCCGTGCAGCCGGCCGGGGGAGACCTCACCGAGTACGACATCCCCGTCGCCGACTTCGCGCTGCGTCGCATCGAGCTCTCCGGAGAGCGGACCGTCGAGGTGACAGGGCCCGCGATGGCGCTGGTCACCGCGGGGGAGGTCGCCGTGGCGGGCTCCGACGGAGCGACGGTCCCGGTGCGAGTCGGCGCCGCCGTGTTCGCGAGTGCGGACGAGACCGTGCTCGCCCTGCGCGGCGCCGGCGAGGTCTTCATCGCCGAGCCGGGGCGCTCCTGACGACCGGTCTCCGGGGCTCGCGAGACGCCCGGTCGGCACGCTCCACGTCGGCGCGACACGCCGAGAAGGCTTCAATGAACCTTCAAGGCGACCTTGAGGGTTTACCATCCGCGACTTGACCGGAGCGAATGACACGGGTGTAATTATCTGAAGCACGGCCCGTGGGGGGCATGAGCAGGGTTGGAGGATCGAGATGACGGGTTACCGCTCAGACGTTCCTGAGAATTGGTTCGTCGATCCGGTGAACCTCGGCGTACCCGGTGTGCGACGAGTCGAGGCAGAGGACGACGGCGCACTCGCCTGGCAGGTCGATGCGCTGTGCGCGCAGACCGACCCCGAGGCGTTCTTCCCCGAGAAGGGCGGTTCGACGCGTGACGCGAAGCGGATCTGCTCCTCGTGCGATGTGCGCGGCGAGTGCCTCGAGTACGCCTTGAACAACGACGAGCGCTTCGGCATCTGGGGCGGGCTCAGCGAGCGCGAGCGCCGCAAGCTCAAGCGCCGCGCCAGCTGAGCGCGTCGCGCAGCAGCGCGCACGCCCTTCGAGGGCGGATCGGCTGACTTCTTCGTGAACGCGCCGCAGCGGTGACCGACCGGGCGCGCAAGCCTGCTTAGGCTGACAGGGCCATGCCAGCACGTGCCCATGCAATCATCGTCGCGCGCGCGGGGAGATCCGCGAGCGCCCAGCTCAGCCGAACCCTCGACGCACTCAGCGCGCAGTCCCTGCCGCCGGCGGCGGTGACAGTCGTCGTGCTCGGCGACGCCGCACCCGTCCGTGCGCTCCCGGGCATCGGCCACATCGTCGAGGGCATCATCGAGGCGCGGACCAGCACCACCTTCTCCGAGGCGGTGGCGCTCGCAGGTCCTCGGGTGAGTGCGGGCAGCGCGGTATGGCTCCTCGCGGAGGACACCGTCCCCGAACCGGATGCTCTGCAGCTCCTGGCGGGGGCGCTGGAGCGCTCGCCGTCGGCGGCGGTCGCCGCGCCCAAGCTCGTGGAGCAGGACCACGACCGCGAGATCGTGTCGATGGGCGTGAGCATGACCCGCTGGGGTCGCGCCATCGAACTCGCGTCGGGTGAGCTCGACCAGGGCCAGCACGACGATGCGGAGGATGCGCTCGGCGCCGACGTGCGCGGCATGCTGATCCGTGGCGAGGCGCCGTCGGTGCTGCGCCCGGACACCGCCCTCGCCGATGCGGATGAGGGACTCGACCTCGGCGTCAGGGCCCGGCTGGGTGGCGCGCGGCTCGTGCTCGTTCCGAAGGCGCGGCTGGGCGTGCCCGCCGCAGGGTCCAGCGGGCGTCCTCGCACCGCGATGGCGCGCGCGTGGGCGACGCGCCGGTCGCAGCTGCATCGACGCCTCGCCTATGCGCCGGCGGTCGCGGTTCCGCTGCACTGGATCTCGCTGCTGCCCCTCGCACTGTGGCGCTCGATCACCCACCTCATCGCCAAGCGCCCCGGCGAGGTCGTGCCGGAGTGGGGTGCAGCGCTGACCGCCATGGTGCGGCTCGGGGCACTCGCCCGGTCGCGCGCCGCCATCCGCTCCTTCCGGCGGGCCTCGTGGACCGAGATCGCGCCGCTGCGCGTGAGCCGGGCTCAGCTGAAGCAGCGGCTGGACGACGGGCACGGCACCGAGCGCGGTGCGGTCAGCGAACTCAACTTCTTCAGCGGCGGCGGGGCGTGGACCGTGCTGGCCGCTCTCGTGGTGAGCATCGCCGCCTTCGTCTCGATGCTGGCATGGCCCACGATCGGTGGCGGCGCCCTCCTCCCGCTCCGGCGCACCGTGGCCGCGCTCTGGGGGGATGCCGCGTGGGGCCTGCGGGACGTGGGCCTCGGGATCGTCGGTCCCGCCGATCCGTTCGCCGGTGTCCTGGCCGTACTCGGGACGCTGTCGCCCGGGGCGCCCTCCTTCGCGCTCGTGGTGCTGTGGCTGGCCGCGCTGCCTCTGGCCGTGCTCGGCGGATGGTTCGCCGCCACCCGGGTCACCGACCGCGCGGGCCTGCGCATCCTGGGAGGCGCGCTGTGGGCGCTCGCGCCGACCTTCCTCACCGCACTGGTGCAGGGGCGTCCCGCCGCCGTGCTGCTGCATCTTCTGCTGCCCTGGGTGTTCCACACCGCTGTCGTCGCGCACCGCTCCTGGGGCGCCGCCGGCGCCGCCTCCGTGCTCACCGCCGCAGCGCTGGCCTGCGCACCGTCGCTGGCACCCGCCTTCGTCCTGCTGTGGGCCCTGACGCTCGTGCTGATGATCTCGACCCGACGCCTGCGCGGCGCCGCCCGGGTGTTCTGGCTGCTGATCCCGTCCGCCGCGATGTTCGCGCCGCTCGTGGTGCGCCGACTGCGCGACGGCGAACCGTGGGCGCTGCTGGCCGACCCCGGCGCAGTGCTCGCCGTCGACGAGACCGCCCGGCGACTGGACGTCGCGACGGGCTTCCCCTCCCCGGACCGCGCCGGCTGGGACTGGTTCCTCGGCGGCGCGTTCGCGCCGTGGGCGCCCCTGCTGCTCGCGCCCCTCGCGCTGCTCGCGCTGCTGTCGGCGCTCTCGCCGCGCTGGCGCGCCGGCTACGTGCTGCTGGCCACCACACTGGCGGGCCTGGGGACGGCGCTGTTCGTGGCGGGCGTCGTGGTGTCCTCCGTCGACGGCGTCGGCGCGGCGGTCTGGCCGGGCAGCGGCCTGAGCCTGGCCTGGCTGGGCGCCGTCGGTGCCGCCCTGGTCACACTGGACACCGTCGTCGCGCTCACCGCGCTGCGCACCGCGGCCGCCCTTCTCGCCGGCATCGCGGTCGCCGCGTGCGCGACCCCCGCTCTGCTGGCGGTGCAGCTGGATCGTGCACTCGTCCACAACGGCCCGGCGAGCACGCTTCCGGCGCTGGTCGCGGCGCAGTCCGACGGCGCCGTCGACAGCGGCACCCTCGTGCTCACACCCCTGAACGACGGCAGCCTCTCCGCGCAGGTCGTGTGGGGCGCGAGCTCGACGCTCGGAGCGCAGAGCACACTGATGAGCACGGCGACGAAGCAGCTCGGCGATGACATCGCGACCACGTCGGTCGACCTGATGTCGGGGCGCGACTTCGACGCCGCCTCCGCCCTGGCGAAGGACGGGATCAGCTTCGTGCTGCTCACGCAGGCGCCGCAGGAGCAGGACCGCGCCCGCTCGATGCGCGATGCCGCGACCACCTCCATCGACCAGCGCTCCGGCTTCGTCAAGGCCGGGCAGACCGCGCGCGGGATGCTGTGGCGCGTGGACGGCACGATCGCCCCGCGCCCCGAGCTGACCGCCGCCCAGAGCACGATCGCGGCGCTGGTCGGCGTGGTGCAGCTGATCGTGCTGCTGGCGGCGCTGCTGCTCGCGATCCCCACCCGTGCCTCGCGTCGTGCCGCGCGCTCCCGGTCCCGCATCGTCGGTCGCGAGCCCTCGGAGCCGATCGTGCTGCCTCGCCGCCGCATCGCCGACCATCACGACGACCAGGCCGCACCGCCCACCGCCGAGTTCGACGACACCGTCGGCGAATCGGCCGGGTCGGCGCACGTCGACGATCACCAGGACGAGACGGAGGCCACCCGATGAAGCAGCGCACCATCCGTCTTGCCGCCACCGGCACCCGCGTGGCAGCAGGGGCCGTCGTCGCCGTCGCCTGCGCACTGGGCGTCGCCGGCGCTGTGGCGGCGCCGTTCCCCGAGATCCGCACCGCACCGGCGACGACGACGGTCAGGCCCGTGCCCAGCGACGCCGTGCTGGTCTGCAACGGCTCCTTCCGGGTATTGGGGCGGGACGCCACCCAGGCCGGCCTGATGGTCTCCGCAGCCACCATGCGCCTGCGCGTGGACGGCGACACCGAGGGCACGAAGTCCGATCCGATCGAGGCGCCGGATGCGCTCGGAGCCTCGGGGACGCAGGTGATCGTCGGCGCGGTGAAGGACCGGAAGGTGCCGCTGTTCTCGGCGACGGAGTCCGTGCAGCTCTCCGAAGAGGATGCCAGCGGCTTCGCCGCGGCCCCCTGTCGTGAGCCGTCGCTGAGCAGCTGGCTCGTCGGCGGGGACGTGTCGATCGGAGCATCCGACATCATCCTGCTCACCAATCCCGGCGCGGTCACCGCGACCGTCGATCTGGACGTGTACGGCGACAAGCGCTCGGCATCGACAGTCGTCGTGCCGGCGGGAACCCAGCTCGGCGTGCCGCTGGCATCCGTCGCAGCAGGGTCGCGGACGCCGGTGGTGCACGTCTCCTCGTCGGGTGCGGCGGTGCGGGCGAGCCTGCAGTCCACCCTGGTGCGCACGCTCGACGCCGTCGGCATCGACCTGCAGGACGGCTTGAGCGGGGCGCAGACCTCTCAGCTCCTCCTGGGGGTCCGTTCCGCGCCCGCGACCGTGGGCGACGACACGACAGGGGTCGTCGTGCGGATGCTGGCGCCGGACCACGACGCGAAGACGACGGTGCGCGTGCGCGCCGCGGGCTCCGCGGCGGCCGTCGACGAGTATCCCGTCGATCTCGTCGCCGGGACACCGGCCGAGGTCTCGCTCGCCGGGCTGAAGGAGGGCTCCTACGACATCGAGATCTCCTCGACGGAGCCGATCGTCGCCGCAGCGCAGCAGACGGCACGCGCAGGGGATCAGCAGGACATCGCGTGGTCGCTGCCCTCGCCCGAACTGGCATCCGGCGACTTGACGATGTTCTCGGTCCCGGACGGGGCACCGGCGACCCTCTACCTGCACAACGCCGAGTCCGAACCCGTCACGGTCGCTCTCGGTGGCGCGGACGAGCGGACCGTCCAGCTCAAGCCCGGTGGCTCGACGGCTGTGACCGTCGACGCGGGCGCCTACACTCTCGAGCCCAGCGGTCGTGTGAACGCGGCCATCGGCATGCTCGGCGCGAACGGCTCCGCGGCGATCGCGAGCTGGCCGCTGTGGGCGGGCGCCGCCACGCAGCAGCCGATCGTCGTGCGTCCCTGAGCCGACCCGGCGCCGCGGAGGTCAGTAATCCCGGCCCTCGGGACCGAGCTCCCAGGGCTCGCGGCCGACGTACTCGGCGGCCGCGTGGAAGACCGCGCTCTCGATCGCGACGCGCCGGTGCATGGCGTCGTCATGACCCTTCGGCAGCAGCCGCTCGATGGGCACGCGGTACAGCGACACACGCTGCGCGGCATGGTCGACCCGCCACCGGGGGATGCCGTCCTCACGATCATGCAGCGGCATCGCGGAGATCTCGAAGCGCACGTCCCGGAGCTCCTCCCAGGCGCCGCGCAGGTACTCCACCGCGCTGCCGACCGTGACGTCGAACCGGTCCAGCCGGCCATCCAGCGGCGGAAGCGGCGGGCGCACGACCTCGCTGCGGCCCAGTCTGCCGTGCCGGCCGTGGCGGGCGCCGCGGCGGCCAGGAGCGCGGGAGGAACGACGGCGGGGCATGTCTGAAAGTCTAGGTCGTCTTCGAAGTCGCGGGCGGCTCGGAGCGGATGCCGCGCGGCACCCGGGCATCCTGCATGCGCGGCCCTACGCTGAAGGAGATGGACGACTCACTCCGCACCGACGAACGGCTCTGCTCCAAGGTGGCCTGCGCGCGCGAGGCGGTCGCCACGCTCACCTTCGACTACGGCGACCAGATGGCGGCACTCGGCCCGCTCGGTCCGGGCGGAGACCCGCACGCGCACGACCTGTGCGCACTGCATGCCGAGCGGCTCTCGGTTCCCGCTGGCTGGCTTGTCGTGCGCCACGAGGCGATGCGCGGCTGACGCAGCCCACCGAGGCCGGCGGCGCTTCGAGCGCACTCAGGGGCGACGCGATGACAGATGGGGGTGAACCCTGATCCGTTTCCGCCTGGCCTTCCCCTAGCCTGATGCTAAGGGGGCGCCAGGGCGGCTGCCCAGGAAAGGCAACCGTGGTCGTCTGGCGCCGTGTGATCCTCCCGCTCGTGTTCGTCCTGGTCCTCGGCGCAGCAGCCGCGGCGCTCGTCAAGCTCGCGTTCTTCCCCGATGTCACGCAGGCCGCTCCCGCGGATCCCTCCGCCGGCGTCGCCGATCCGGTCACCGCCGTCGAGCGCGGATCGGTGGTCAGCGCGCTGAAGCTGGACGCCACCATCGCGCGCGACGAGCCCTACGCCGTCCGCAGCGAGACCGACGGCACGGTCACGGCGGTGCACGTCGCAGACGGGGCGACCGTCGCGACGGGGCAGCTGCTGGTGACGATCAAGCAGCTGGAGCCTGCCAAGACCGTCGAGCTTCGTGCCCCGGAGGCCGGCGAGGTCTCCGAGCTGGCTCTCGTCAAGGGACAGACGACCAGCGTCGGGGGAGAGGTGCTGAAGCTCACCCCGGCGCGACACCACGTGCTCGCCACCGTCAAGCCGGCCGAACTGTACCGGCTCGTGAACGCACCCACCGAGGCGACCGTCAGCATCAACGGCGGGCCGGCGCCGTTCACCTGCGCGGGAGTGGGCGTGCAGATCGCCGAGGACGGCACGGCGAGCATCCGCTGCGCGGTGCCGGGCGACCAGAAGGTGTTCGCCGGGCTGCCGGCATCGGTCGAGCTCGCACTCGGCAAGGTCGACGACGCGCTCGTGATCCCCGTCACCGCCGTCAAGGGCGGTGCGGGCAGCGGGACCGTCTGGGTGGATGCCGGCGACGGGTCTGAGCCCGAGGAGCGCAAGGTCACGCTCGGCGTGAACGACGGCGAGAAGGTCGAGGTCACGGACGGGCTCGCCGAAGGCGACAGCATCCGCCAGTTCGTACCCGGCTTCGCCGCACCCTCCGAGGAGGAGTGCTACGACGACGGTCAGGGCGGCCAGTTCTGCGAGTCGGGGACGAGCTGGTGACGCTCGTCGCGCTGCAGGACGTCACCAAGAGCGTGCTCCTGCCGGACGACAGCACGCTGGAGATCCTGCGCGGAGTCACGCTCGAGGTCAGCGCCGGCGATCACGTCTCCATCGTCGGGCGCTCCGGATCCGGGAAGTCGACGCTGCTGAACATCCTCGGCATGCTGGACGCCCCCACGACCGGCACGGTGTCCTTCGCCGGCCGCGAGGTGCGGCGCATGAGGCCCGGGCGCCTGGACCGGCTGCGAGGAGACCACGTCGGGTTCGTGTTCCAGCAGTTCAACCTGCTGCCCGGCCGCACCGCACTGGACAACGTGATGATGCCGCTGGGCCATGCGAAGGACCGGCTGTTCTGGCAGCGGCGCCGGATCGCCGCCGACATGCTGGAGCGCGTCGGTCTCGGACATCGCGTCGAGCAGATCGCCGACCGGCTCTCCGGCGGCGAGCAGCAGCGCGTCGCCATCGCGCGGGCCCTGGTGCGCAGGCCGGTGCTGATCCTCGCCGACGAGCCCACGGGCGCCCTGGACATCGACACCGGTGCCAGCGTGATGGCGCTGCTGGACGAGGTGGCCACCGAGACGGATGCCGCACTGGTCACGATCACGCACGATCTGCACGTCGCAGCCCGCGCACGGCGGCACTACCGGCTCGACGGCGGGGTGCTCGCCCCCGCCGATCCGCGTCGCGCCCTCCAGGCGTCCACGCTGCAGGACGACCTGCCGGCGGGGCTCGCGCTCGCCGGGAGCGTGCCGGCCGGTGAAGCCTCCGCGGACGCCGTCGCGGTGGATGCCGTGGAGCGGGCGTCATGAGCTGGCTGATCGGATCGCTCGCGGATGCCTGGGCGGAGATCCGTGTGCACAAGCTGCGCGTCCTGCTCAGCCTGATCGGCATCGCCGTGTCGGTCGCGGCGCTGACCGCCGTCGTGGCCGTCTCGGAGCTCGCCATGCAGTCGCAGACCGAGGAGATGGACCGCTACGGCGGGCGAGAGGCCACCATCGGCGTCACTGCGATCGGGGAGAACGGGCCGGTCGACGCCGCCGCCTTCGATGAGCGGTTCACGAAGGTGTCCGAGCGCTACGGGTTCAGCGATGTAGCCCGCATCGCCGAGGGCCTGATGATCCCCGTCCAGGCGCCGGACGGCCTGCACGACACCTCGGCACGGCTGCTGGATCCCGCGTACGCCAGGATCCACCGCGAGAAGCTGCTCACCGGCCGCGAGTTCCGCGCCGATGACGCCGAGGCGCTCGCTCCGCCCGTGATTGTGTCGGAGGCGCTCTGGAAGGTGCTCGGCAGCGTGCCGATGGCGCAGCATCCGACGCTCACCCTGGCCGGTCCTGCCGGCGGCACCTATCAGATCGTCGGCGTGCGACCCCGGCAGGGGGCGTGGGATGACGAGAAGCGCATCGACGTGCTCTTCGACTCCTACGCGTCGCGCGTGGACAGGCTGCCCGAGGACGCCCAGGTGCGCTACGACATCTGGGTCGGCAGGAAGGACGTCGCCGCCGTCGGTCCCGCCCTCGCGATGGATCTGCGCGCCGGCCTCCCGGCGGAGCAGCAGGTGATCATCAATCGCACGGACTGGGGTGCGAACCCGGGCTACCTGGAGGGACAGCGCATGGTCGAGCTGCTGATCGGCGGCGTCGCGGCCCTGATCCTCGGTCTCGGTGCGCTGAGCCTGATCAACGTGCAGCTGGTCGCGATGCGGCAGCGGGTGCGCGAGATCGGCGTGCGGCGGGCCTTCGGCGCCACTGCCGGACGGATCTTCACCACGGTGCTGCTGGAGAGCCTGGTCGCCACGACCGTCGCCGGTGTGATCGGGATCGCGATCGTGGTCACGGCCCTGCGGATGCCGATGCTGACCGAGTGGCTGTTCCCGGCGCTCGTGGACGTGCCGCCGTTCCCCATGCGCGCGGCGATCACCGGCCTCGTGGCCGCGGTGATCGTCGGCGCAGTCGCCGGTTTCGTCCCGGCGCTGGTCGCGCTGCGGGTGAAGGTGATCGACGCGATCCGCTTCTGAGCGGGAGCGGATGCCGACGGCATCGGCCCGCGTCAGACGCGCACGCGCCGCCCGGTGAGCCGCTCGGCGCGCTCGTCGGCGATGACCAGTGCGCGCTGCTCGCGCTGGCGGCGCAGCACGGTGACCCCGCGCAGCAGGTCCTCCGGCGAGACCGGTGGAACAGGCGAGACGAAGGCCGCGACCTCGGCCGCGAGCTCCTCGGCCACCCGGATGCGGGCGGCGGGGAGGAGCTGATCGGCGTTCGCCAGGAACTGGGAGACGCGCCGGGCGAGGCGGTCGGGGAGCCGCGCGACGTCCGCGATCGGCGCCCACGTCGACAGCGACGGCGGCAGATAGGGCACGTGCGACGGCAGCCGCTGCGCGCGCACCCGCTGCGAGTAGGTGCCGGCGACCAGGTCGCCGAGCCGCTGCGAGCGCGCGGTCACCGCTCCCGCGATCACCGCGCCGCCGCCCAGGGTCATGTAGATCTCCAGCACGCCCACCAGCGCGCGGATGAACGTGTGGCGGAAGGTGATCGCGCCGCCGTCGACGCGCACGATCCGCCCGCCCACCGCGAGCTTGCCCACGCTGCGGCCCCGCATGGCCATCTCGACGGTGATCGGCAGCACCAGGAAGCTGATCACGGCGGCCCAGATGCTGAGGATCGGCAGCGTGTGCAGATCCAGCAGGTTCAGGCTGAGCAGCCAGAACTGCAGGATCTCGAACGCCGCGAACACCGCGAACCCGATGACCATGTCGATCAGGGCGCCGGCGGCCCGCAGCACGAAGCCGATCGGCTGCACGTCGATGGCGACGGCCTCGCCGGAGAGGATCTCCTGCTCATCGGTGATCGGAAGCGACATGAGTAGAGTCAATCACGTGGATGCCGATGCTCTCACCGACATGCGCCGCTCCGAGTGGGAGCGGCTGGACGCCCTCAGCCGCAAGCGGCGGCTGACCGGGACCGAGGTCGACGAGCTCATCACGCGCTACCGTGCGGCATCCGCGGATCTCGCCGAGCTGAAGACCTCCGTCGGCGACTCGCCGCAGGGAGCCTACCTGTCCACGATCCTCGCCGCCGCGCGTCTGCGCTTCACCGGCGCGTCCGACAACATCCTCGCGCAGACCTCGCGGTTCTTCCGGCTGCAGCTGCCGGCGGCGCTGTACCGGCTGCGCTGGACGACCGCGGTCGTCGCTGCGGTCTTCGTGCTGATCGTGCTGATCAGCGGCGCCTGGATCTCGTCGGACCCCGCTCGCATCGCATCCCTGGGGAGCCCGGAGGTGCTCAAGCAGTACGCCGAGCACGACTTCGTCGACTACTACGAGCCGATGGCGTCGTTCGCCGGGCAGGTGTGGTCGAACAACGCCTGGATCGCCCTGCAGTGCGTGCTGTTCGGCGTGACCGGCGTGTGGCCGGTGTGGGTGATCGTGCAGAACGCGATGGGACTGGGCGTGGCGGCGGCGGTGATGGCCTCGCACGATCGCCTGGACGTCATGATGCTGCACATCCTGCCGCACGGCATGCTCGAGCTGACCGCGATCTTCATCGCCGCGGCAGCAGGGCTCCACATCTTCTGGTCGTGGGCGGTGCCGGGGCGGCGCACGCGGGGTGAGTCCCTGGCGGCCGGCGGGCGCTCGCTCGCGACCGTCGCGATGGGCCTGGTCTTCGTGCTGCTGCTGTCGGGACTGGTCGAGGGATTCGTCACCGGATCGGCGCTGCCCTGGCCGGTCAAGATCGGAATCGGCGCCGTCGCTCTCGGCATCGTGCTGTTCTACATGCTGGTCATCGGCCGTCGCGCCGCGCGCGACGGTGAGACGGGCGACCTGATCGAGTACGAGTCCGGCACGCCCACGCTGTTCGCGGGCTGACGCGGTGCGGCGCCCGGAACGCGAGGAGGGGACGGCCTGAGCCGTCCCCTCCTGCATGTGGTGAGGCTGAACTCCTCCGGGCGTCGTCAGGCCTTGGTCGTGCCGTCGAACAGCGCCTTGTAGGCGTAGCCCACGATCAGTGCGCCCACGATCGGGAACACCAGGAACACCCACAGCTGCGCGAGGGACTCGCCGCCGCCGTAGATCGCCGCGGCGATCGAACGAGCCGGGTTGACCGACGTGTTGTCCACCGGGATCGAGATCAGGTGGATCAGCGTGAGGGTGAGGCCGATCGCGATTCCGGCGTTCGCCGTGCCGCGCGTCGCGTGGGTGGAGCCGAGGATGACCATCACGAAGATGCCGGTGAGGATGACCTCGATGATGATCGCCGACATCATGCCGAAGCCGCCGGGGGAGTGCGAGTCCCAGCCGTTGCTGGCGAACCCTGCGTCCTGGGCGGTCTGCGGCCACTTGTCGGGGCCGAACAGTCCGATCAGGACCAGCACGGTCGAGGCGATCACGCCGCCGACGACCTGAGCGATGATGTACGGCGCGACGTCGCGCCACGGGATGCGACCAGCAGCCGCCGCGCCGACGGTGACGGCGGGGTTGAAGTGACCGCCGGAGATCGGCCCGAAGGCGTACACCCCGACGAGCACGGTCAGGCCGAACGCGAGCGCGACAGCGACGTAGACCGCCGAGTTCGCACCGGGGTCGGTGAAGTGGTTCGACGCGAACAGCGCGGTGCCGACGCCGCCGAACACGAGCAGGAACGTGCCGAATCCCTCGGCGGCGAGCTTCGCGCCGAGGGAGGGCTTCTCTGTGGTGCTGACTGACTCAGACATCTTCCATGTCCTTCCGGTCGTGTGCACGGCGAGATCGCCGTGCGAGGACATGATGTCGCCGGTGCTGTGGATATGCTGTGAGGCGCGCCGCGCCGGGGCATCCGCCCTTTTCTTGATTCACTCAAAAGAAGGTAGGATGGAGGCATGCGCGAGGAGCTGATGACGGATGCCGCGGAGGCGGCGATCCGCGCCGCGGGCCTGCGCGTCACCGATTCGCGCCGCGCCGTGTACGACGCACTGCTCGCGCATCCGCACGCCACGGCCGACGCCGTGCACGAGACCGTCCGGGACGTGGTCGCCTCGACCAGCCTGCAGTCCGTGTACAACGCGCTGGGCGACTTCGCCGCGGCAGGACTTGTGCGCCGGATCGAACCCGCAGGGCATCCGATGATGTTCGAGCTGCGCGTCGACGACAACCACCACCACCTGATCTGCACCTCCTGCGGTGCGGTCACCGACGTCGACTGCGCGACCGGCCACGCACCCTGCCTGATCCCCGACGACGCGCACGGCTACCGCATCGCCGTCGCGGAGGTCACGTACTGGGGCCTGTGCGCCTCGTGCGCGGCGCTGCAGACTTCCATTCCTGAAGAACCAACCCCCACCGGAAGGACATCATGACCGACGTTCGCGACGACATGCCCGGCATCGGAGACAACGCTGCCGACATCGACCAGACGAAGACCGTCACCGAGGAGCCCGTCGAGCCGGCGGACGCCGGCGCCTGCCCGGTCATTCACGCTCAGCCGCACCCCACGATGGGCTCGGCCAACCGCGTGTGGTGGCCCGAGCAGCTCAACATCAAGGTGCTCGCCAAGAACGGCGAGCAGCGCAACCCGCTCGGCGCCGACTTCGACTACAAGGCGGCTTTCGAGGCGCTCGACCTCGACGAGGTCAAGAAGGACATCGTCGAGGTGCTCACCACCTCCCAGGACTGGTGGCCCGCCGACTTCGGCCACTACGGACCCCTGATGGTCCGCATGGCCTGGCACAGCGCGGGCACCTACCGCGTGACCGACGGCCGCGGTGGCGGCGGCACCGGACAGCAGCGCTTCGCCCCGCTGAACAGCTGGCCGGACAACGTCGGCCTCGACAAGGCGCGCCGCCTGCTCTGGCCGATCAAGAAGAAGTACGGCCAGGCGCTCTCCTGGGGCGATCTGATGATCCTCGCCGGCAACGCCGCGCTCGAGGACATGGGCTTCAAGACCTTCGGGTTCGCGGGCGGTCGCATCGACGCCTGGGAGCCCGACGACGACGTGTACTGGGGCCCCGAGACCACCTGGCTGGGCGATGAGCGCTACTCCGGCGACCGCGACCTCGAGAAGCCGCTGGCCGCCGTGCAGATGGGGCTCATCTACGTGAACCCCGAGGGCCCGAACGGGAACCCCGACCCGCTGGCATCCGCCCGCGACATCCGCGAGACCTTCGCCCGCATGGCGATGGACGACGAGGAGACCGTCGCGCTGATCGCCGGCGGCCACACCTTCGGCAAGACCCACGGTGCGGCATCCGACTCCAACCTCGAGGACAACCCCGAGGCGGCCGGCCTCGAGATGCAGGGCCTTGGGTGGAAGAACAACAACGGCACCGGCAAGGGCGACGACCAGATCACCTCGGGTCTCGAGGTCACCTGGACCTACCACCCGACGCGCTGGGACAACGAGTTCTTCCACATCCTGTACGCCTACGAGTGGGAGCTGTTCAAGAGCCCGGCCGGCGCCAACCAGTGGCGTCCGATCAACAACGGCGGCGCCGACATGGTGCCGCTGGCGCACTCCGGTGGGCGTCGCGAGCCGCGCATGCTCACCAGCGACCTCGCGCTGCGCTTCGACCCGGAGTACGGCAAGATCTCGCAGCGCTTCAAGGACGACCCCGAGGCGTTCGCCGACGCCTTCGCGCGCGCGTGGTTCAAGCTGACCCACCGCGACATGGGGCCGCGCAGCCGCTACGTCGGCGCAGAGGTGCCCGCGGAGGAGCTCATCTGGCAGGACAACGTGCCGGCCGTCGACCACGCGCTGATCGGCGCGGAGGACGCCGCTGCCCTCAAGCAGCGCGTGCTCGCCTCGGGTCTGAGCGTCTCCGACCTCGTCGCCTTCACCTGGGCGGCGGCTGCGTCGTTCCGCGGCAGCGACAAGCGCGGCGGCATCAACGGCGGCCGGATCCGTCTGGCGCCTCAGAAGGACTGGGAGGCGAACAACCCGGCACGGGTGGCCAGCATCACCGCGGTCCTGGAGGGCATCCAGGCCGAGTTCAACGATGCGCGCACCGATGACGTGCGCGTCTCGTTCGCCGACCTCGTCGTGCTCGCGGGCAACGCGGCCGTCGAGAAGGCCGCTGCCGACGCCGGCGTGCAGGTCGAGGTGGTCTTCCACCCCGGTCGCACCGACGCCACCCAGGAGCAGACCGACGTCGCGTCGTTCGCCTTCCTGGAGCCGAAGGCAGACGGGTTCCGCAACTACGTGTCCCGCGACACCGCCGCCATCCCCGCCGAGCACCTGCTGCTCGACAAGGCCAACCTGCTCACGCTGACCGCGCCCGAGATGACCGTGCTCGTCGGCGGACTGCGCGCGCTGGGCGCGAACTGGGACGGCTCGGAGTACGGCGTGTTCACCGAGCGCCCCGGTGTGCTCAGCAACGACGTGTTCGTGAACCTGCTCGACCTCGGCACCACCTGGAAGCCGCTGGACCCGGGCTCCCACGCGTTCGAGGGCCGCAAGGACGGCTCCGACGAGCTGGTGGGCCGCGGTACGCGCGTCGACCTGCTGTTCGGCTCGAACTCCGAACTGCGCGCGCTCGCCGAGGTGTACGCCTCGGATGACGCTGCCGAGAAGTTCGTCCGCGACTTCGCCGCCGCGTGGGGCAAGGTCACGGAGCTGGATCGCTTCGACCTCGTCTGAGCGCCTCTCGCGGAAAGGCCCTCGCCCCGTTCGGGGCGGGGGCCTTTCCCGTCCTCCGCATCCGGCGTGCCCGGGCGGGTGACGTGCCGCGGATGCCGGCTACAGGCGGCCCGCGGCCTTGAGCTCGAGGTAGCGGTCGGCGATGCGCGGGGGGAGTGCCTCCGGGTCGGCAGCGATGGCCTCACCGCCCGCACGCCGCACGGCATCGGCCACCACCTGTGCGTCGCGCATGGTCTGCTCGGCGGCCGCGGCGAGGTAGACGTCGATGCGCGAGTCGCGACGCTTCGCGACCTGCATGATCGAGTCATCGGTGGCGGAGCCGACCAGCAGCGTGGTGGCCCGCGACGCGTCGGGGAAGGCGCCGAGGAACCCGCGCGCGGACTCCGCGGCATCCTGAGCGGTCAGCACGACGATCAGCGACGGGCGGGTCGTCATGCTGCGCACGGACGCGAACGCCCCCGCCCAGTCGGTGTCGACCAGCCGCGCGTGCACCGGGGCCATGGCGTCCGTGAGCGCGGGGAGGAGCCCTGCACCGTCGACGCCCGTGACGCGGGCCCGCGCGACGCGGTCGTACATCAGCAGGTGCACGTGGTCGCCCGCTCGCGAGGCCAGGGCGGCCAGCAGCAGGGCGGCCTCGAGCGAGGCGTCCAGGCGGGGGCTGTCGCCGACGCGCGCTGCTGCCGTGCGGCCGGTGTCGATCAGGATCACGACATGCCTGTCGCGCTCCGGACGCCAGGTGCGCAGCATGGTGGTGCCGGCCCGCGCGGTCGCCCGCCAGTCGATCGACCGGATGTCGTCGCCGCGCACGTACTCGCGCAGCGAGTCGAACTCGGTGCCCTGGCCGCGCACCTGGATCGAGGTGTTCCCGTCCAGCTCCCGCAGCCGCGCGAGACGAGAGGGGAGGTGCTTGCGGGACGTGAAGGCGGGCAGCACGCGCAGCGCGCCGCGCACGTCGTGGCCGGCCTGGCGGCCCGCCAGGCCCAGCGGCCCCCGCGAGCGGATCACCGCGAAGTCGCTGACGAGTTCGCCGCGCCGGCGGGGGAGCAGGGGAATCTGCATGCGACGCCGTTCACCGGGCGGGATGCTGATCCGTTCACGCTCCAGTGGTGCGCCGGCCGTGGGCTGCCAGGCATCGCGCAGCCAGCCGCGCAGCGTGCGCGTGCCTGTGTTCTGCACGGCGATGCTCACCGCGACCGGCTCGCCGAGGCGGGCTCTCGTCGGCACCTGACGCGTGACCACGACCGCCCGCGGACTCGCCGCGAGCGCGACGTCCAGCCCGACCAGCAGCGCGCACAGCAGCAGCCACGCGCCGAACACCGCCCACGCCGGATAGCCGAGCGCGCTCAGCAGCACGATCGGCACGATCCCCAGCGCGACCAGCGGCGCCAGCAGTGCGGTCACGAACATGTCAGATCGGCACCCGCGTCTGCTGCACGACGGACTGCAGCACGGCATCCGCCGACATGCCCTCCATCTGCGCATCGGGACGCAGCTGCAGGCGGTGTCGCCAGACCGGCATCAGCATGGTCTGCACGTGGTCGGGCGTGACCGCCGTGGAGGCGTTCAGCCATGCCCACGCCTTCGCGGCGGCGAGCAGCGCCGTCGATGCGCGCGGACTCGCACCCAGCTCGACCGAGGGCGACAGCCGCGTCGCGCGCGCCAGGTCCACCACGTAGCCGAGCACGTCATCGGTCACCCGCACGCGAGCCGCGGCGTCCTGCGCCGCGCGGATCTCGTCGCCGCTCACGGCCGGCTGCACGCCGGTGAGCAGGCGCGGCGAGAAGCCGTCGGCATGCAGACGCAGCACCGAGACCTCGGCGTCGCGCTCGGGCATGCCGACCACGAGCTTCATCAGGAATCGGTCCAGCTGCGCCTCGGGCAGCGTGTAGGTGCCCTCGTGCTCGACCGGGTTCTGCGTCGCCGCGACGAGGAACGGGTCCGGCAGCGTGCGGCTGACGCCGTCGGCCGAGACCTGGCGCTCCTCCATGGCCTCCAGCAGCGCGGCCTGGGTCTTGGGAGGCGTGCGGTTGATCTCGTCGGCGAGCAGGATGTTCGTGAACACCGGCCCCTCGCGGAACTCGAACTCGCCGGTGCGCGCGTCGTACACCAGCGAGCCCGTCACATCGCCCGGCATGAGGTCGGGCGTGAACTGCACGCGCTTGGTGTCCAGCCCCACTGCGCGGGCGAAGCTGCGCACCACGAGCGTCTTGGCGACGCCGGGCACGCCCTCCAGCAGCACGTGGCCGCGGGCGAGCAGGGCGACCAGCAGACCCGTGACGGTGCCTGCCTGGCCGATCACGGCCTTGTCGACCTCGGCGCGCACCCGGTGCATGGCCTGGCGCAGGGCGTCGTCGTCCGCCGGGATCGCACCGGCGTGGACGTCGGGGGCCGGGGTGGTGGGGATCTGCTCGTCGCTCACGGGCGGTTCCTTTCGATGTGGACGGTGTTCTCGACCGCGGTCTCCAGCTCGGCGAGACGGCGGGCGAGGTCGATGAGCTCGTGGTCGCTCTGCGGCGCCGGGCCGCCGAGCAGGTCGTACAGTGAGGTGCGCGGCACACCGAGGCGATCGGATGCGGCGTCCGCGACCTCCTCGATCGAGGCGCGCGGCCCCAGCGCCAGTCGCGCCGACAGGCGGATGACCGTGCCGGCGCGGATCGAGTCGCCGGCGTGCGCGGCATCCGCGGCCTTCGCCGTGAGCCGCGCACGCCCCTGCATGGTCTCGGAGGCGCGCACGGTCACCGGCAGCGACTCCGCGACGAGCGGCCCGAAGCGGCGACCCCGCCACCAGATGGCGGCGAGGCCTGCGACGAGCAGCATCAGGATCGCGGGCGTGACCCACTCGGGGGTGAGGCTGCCGAGGTTCTTCTGGTCTGAGGAGATGTCGCTGTCGGAGAGCGACGGCTGATACCAGACGACCCGCTCGGTCTGCGCGAGCAGGGCGAGTCCGAGCGCGGCGTTGCCGTCCTCGGCCAGTGCGTCGTTCGAGAACAGCCGTGCGCCCTCGACCAGGGTGACCGTGCGTCCCCCCTCGGTGCTGCGCACGACAGCGGCAGCGCCGGACTCGGTGCGGAAGCAGCCGTCGGCACCCGCGGAGGGGGTGAACATCCGCTCGGCGCGGATGTCGCCGACGCGTGCGAACTCAGGGGCGTCGCACTGCGCGTCGACCCTGCCTCCTTCGAGAGGGGCGTCCTCTCCGAGGTCCAGCAGGCGCAGCATCCGGGCGCTGCTGGTGAGCAGCACGACGCGGTCGGCGCGTTCCAGCAGGGTGTTCACGGCCTTGTCGGTGAGGGCGTACGGATCGGTCAGCACCAGCGTGGTGCCCGGGCGCAGAGCGGATGCCGCGGCGGCACGACTGTCGGTGACCTCGACGTCCACACCGCGGTCGCGCACCAGTTCGGCCAGAGCCTTCGCCCCGCTCGGGCTGGGGCTCTGCGGGTTCAGCGTGCCGCCGAGGTCGGGACTCGTGACGATGAACCGCATCGACAGGAGGGTGATGCCCACCAGCAGCACGATCACGAGCAGCCACCCGACGACGCGGCCGGTGCGCCCCGGCGCCGAACGCGCGGCGGTGCTGGCGGGAGACTCCTCGGCGTTCGAGGTCTCGGCGGGGGCGGTCGGGGCGAGCGTCATGCCGGCACCGCCTCGGGGGAGCCCAGCACCGGTGCGGCGGAGCGCAGGTCGTCATCGGTGGAGGCCAGTGCACGGTATGCGGCCTCGTCGGCGGGAGTGCGAAGATAGCGGACCGCGTCGAAGACGGTGGCCGCATCGTGCAGGCGGTCGGCGAAGCCGGGGAACGGAATGCGCGCCTCGCGCGCGATGCCCTGGGCGGTGGCACCCGGGGCGGGATCGATCAGGTCGCGCTCCAACAGGCCGCGTGCCAGTGCGCGATAGCGCAGCACGATCGCGGCATCCCAGTCCTGCTCGCGAGCCAGACGCTCGGCGTCGGCGCGCAGCTGGGCCGCCGTGCGGTCGTCGCGCTCGCCGAGCAGGTCGCGGCGGCGCGCCACGGCACGCGAGGCGCGGGGGCGCCCCCACACCAGCAGCGCCACGACCAGGGCCGCGATCACGACGACGATGATCAGCGTCAGCGCGAACGGCGCCACACCGCCGGCGCCGTTCCGGGTGAACAGATTCACGAACCACTGCACGATGCCGGTGACGAACTCGTCGAACCAGGTCGGCTTGGCGGCCTGATACTCCTGCTTCGACAGCTCCTCTGCGGCCTGACGTCGCGCATCGTCCCCGTCGGGGACGAAGACGTCGGCGAGGGGGAGCAGGATCATGCGTCTCCGCCCGGGGGAGCCCACGGGCTGGCGGAGGAGGGCGGGATCACGTGCGGAGGCTGCGGGGCGCGCGGGTCGGACGCGGGGGTCTGCTGCTCGGATGCCGGCGGAGCCGCGTACGGGGATGCGGGTGCGGAGGGCGCAACCTGCGCCGCACCCGGCGCCGTGGACGGGGCCTCCGGGCCACCGGGATGCGCGGCAGTCGTCGGGTATCCCGGCTGGGCGCCGTACGGGGCCTGCGGATGCGTCGGTTGAGCGCCGTACGCCGGCTGACCGTAGGCCGGCTGGGACCCGTACGCGGGCGGTGCCGGATAGCCCTGCGCGGGGTACGACTGCGCGGGGTACGTCTGCGTGGGGTACGGATACTGACCGGGGTACGGGTACTGGCCCGGGTAGGCGGCGTAGGCCGGCTTCTGCACGGGTGGGGGATTCTTCGACACCGCGCGCTCGGGGTCCACGGCGAACGGGTCGCCGAGCTGGTCGTCCGGAGTGCCCTGCGCGCTGAGCTCGACGTACCGGATCAGGGCCTGGTCCAGTCCCTCGTACCGCATCCGGCTGTCGATGTAGATCAGCGTGCCGCCAGTCCCCGTGACGACCAGCGCGATCGCCTGGACCGCGAGCACCAGGACCTGCGGGATGACGTTCGCGAGCACCACCGTGATCATCGCGCTCGTCTCGTCGCCGCCACCGGTCGGGCTCAGGATGCCGCCGATGATGCCCGAGAACAGCGAGGCCGGCATCGCGACGACCTGCACCGCGATGCCCATGATCGCGCCGATCACGAACATCACGCCGAAGGCGAACCAGAACCTGCCGCGGATGAGCCGCCAGGAGCGCACCACGGCGCCGCGGATCGTCGCCCGCTCGAGCACCAGCACAGCGGGGACCACCAGGAGCTTGGTGGTCAGCCACACGTACAGCGGGATGCTGCCGAGTCCCAGCAGCAGCCCCAGGATCACGGCCAGAGCGATCGCGCCGCCGTTGTCGGGGCCCAGAGCGGCGAGAATGCCGCCCACCACGCCGAAGAGCAGGGCCACCCAGAGCAGCGCCGCCAGTCCCTGCAGCAGCGAGTAGGAGAACAGCCTCCAGAACGCGGGCTTCACGCGCGACCAGAGCAGCCGCAGCGACGCCTTGCGGGACACGGTCGCGAACGAGACATCGGCAGCCACCAGCCCCTGCACCACCGAGGTGAAGGCGACGGAGGCCAGGCCCATCACGACCGCGGCCAGGCCACCGAGCGCCGTGGACCCGATGAGGATCGGCCAGTAGTCGGGGGAGGAGGGCGGCACGGACTGGATGCGCACCGCGATGAACCAGACCATCAGGATCAGCACGCCCACGGTGGCCAGCGTCACGATGAACTCGACCACGATCGCGAATCCGAACAGCACCTTCGGGTTGTGCCGCAGGGCGGCGAAGGCCCGGCCGAGCACCATGCCGAAGGTCATCGGATGCAACGGGATGGCGCCCTTCTTGGGCGCGGGCGTCCAGGTCTGACCGCTCATCGGCACTCCCCTCCATGTGCATGTCCATCGTGGCACAGGGCGCGTGGATTGCGCGGGCACGCGATCCACTCCGGTACGAGACCCGGTTTCTCAAGTAGGCTGATCCGAGTCGCGCGCGGCAGGGGAATCGACGCGCTGCTTCGCAGAGAAAGATGAGGCTGGGCAGAAGATGACCTCACGGATCCTCGTGGTGGACGATGACACGGCGCTCGCCGAGATGATCGGGATCGTGCTGCGCACCGAGGGATTCGACGTGCTGTTCTGCGCCGACGGGGCGCAGGCCGTGGACGAGTGGCGGAGTTCGCGCCCCGACCTCGTGCTGCTGGACCTCATGCTCCCCGGCATGGACGGCATCGAGATCTGCACCCGCATCCGTGCCGAGTCCGGCGTGCCGATCATCATGCTCACCGCGCGCACCGACACCGCCGACGTCGTCCGAGGGCTCGAGGTGGGCGCGGACGACTACATCGTCAAGCCCTTCAACCCGAAGGAGCTCGTCGCCCGCATCCGCACCCGCCTCCGCCCCGCTCCGCAGGCGACCGCCGAGGTGCTGCGCGTGGGCGACCTCACCGTCGACGTCGACGCCCACGAGGTGCGCCGCGGATCCACGCCGATCGCGCTGACGCCGCTGGAGTTCCAGTTGCTGGTCGCACTGGCCTCCAAGCCGCAGCAGGTCTTCTCCCGCGAGATGCTGCTCGAGCAGGTCTGGGGCTACCACTACAAGGCCGACACCCGCCTGGTGAACGTGCACGTGCAGCGGCTGCGTGCGAAGGTCGAGCTCGACCCGGACAACCCGCGCATCGTCATGACCGTGCGCGGCGTCGGGTACCGCGCCGGGAGCGTCAGCTAGGAGATCCCGTGATCGCGACGACCGCGACGCGGGTGCAGGCCGTGGACTGGCGGTCCCCGCGCAGCTGGCCCGGGGCAGTGATCGCCGAATGGCGACACTCGATGCGGTTCCGCGCCACCGTCATCACACTGGTGGCCACGGCGCTGACGATCCTCGTCACCTGCGTCATCATGGGGCTGGTCATCCGCAACGACCTCTTCGAAGCGCGCAAGGACGAGGCGCTGCACAACTCGCGCGCCGCCGTCGCGCAGGCTCAGCGGGTGCTCGAGTCCGGTGTGGCGGGCGACGACCGCGCCGCCCTGTCCAGCCTGTGGCGTCAGGCGCAGAACGAGCTGGGCCGTGCGGCATCGTCGAAGCTCATCGTTGGCGTGGTGTCCGAGCCGCTCGGCGACGGCTACATCCCGCCGGGCTTCAACAGCCAGCAGTTCAGCCCCGCGCAGCTCAGCGGCGAGCTGCTCACCCGGGTGAAGGATGTTCCGGCCCGGCAGGCGTGGCAGTCCATCGCGCTCTCCCACAGCGACGCTCCGGACTCGGCGGGGATCGTCGTGGGCCAGATCCTCGAGATCAGGGGTGTCGCGCGCTACGAGGTCTACATCGCGTACGACCTGGCCGACACCGACGAGACCCTGCAGTTCGTGCAGCGCACCCTGTGGCTCGCCGGGCTCGCGCTGGTCACGCTGATCGCGGGCATCCTCTGGCTGGTGCTGAGGTCCGTGTCGGTGCCGATCATCGAGGCCGCGGAGACCAGCGCGAGGCTCGCGTCGGGAGACCTCGGCGTGCGGCTGCGCGTGCACGGCGCCGACGAGCTGGCCAGCCTCGGGCACTCCTTCAACGCCATGGCCGACAGCATCGAGGCGCAGATCAAGGAGCTCGCCGAACTCTCGCTCGTGCAGCAGCGCTTCGTCTCGGACGTTTCGCACGAGCTGCGCACGCCGCTCACGACCATCCGGCTCGCCGCCGAGATGATCAACGATCAGAAGGACCAGTTCGACCCGACCACCGCCCGGACGGCCGAGCTGCTGCACACCCAGGTGCAGCGCTTCGAGACGCTGCTCTCGGACCTGCTGGAGATCAGCCGCTACGACGCCGGATCCGTGCAGCTCGAGGTTGAGGCGACTAGCCTCGCGCAGCTGGCCGAGGAGCTGGTCGAGCAGATGAGGCCGCTGGCGGAGACGCACGGCATCGAGCTGCGGATGGTGGCCCCTGGAGGGTACTCGCCCGTCGACATGGACCCGCGCCGGGTGCGCCGGGTGCTCCGCAACCTCATCGGCAACGCGATCGAGCACGGGGAGGGGCAGCCGGTGGTGGTCACGGTCGACAGCAATCAGCACGCCGTCGCCGTGGGTGTTCGGGACTTCGGGATGGGCATGCGCCCCGAGGACGCCGAGCACGTGTTCGACCGATTCTGGCGTGCCGACCCCTCGCGCAAGCGCACCATCGGCGGGACGGGGCTCGGGCTCTCGATCGCGCTGGGCGACGCCAGGCTGCACGGCGGCACTCTGCAGGTGTGGTCCGAGCTCGGCGTGGGCAGCAACTTCGTGCTCACGATCCCGCGCGCCGGCGGCGAGGCCACCGGTCAGGGGCCGATCCCGCTCGAACCGCCGGAGACCCTCGCCGACCTCGGCAGCGTCACGCAGCCGATCGTCGTGCGCCGCTCCGACCCGGAAGGGGGCGATCGCTCATGAGGCGCATCCGCGGCATCCGTCTTCTCGCCGTCGCCGTCGTCAGCCTGCTGCTCGCCGGCTGCACGGGTCTGCCCACTTCGGGACCGCCGAACCCCGGCCTCGCGATCGGGGGCGAGGAGGACACGCTGATCTACACCCCGATCGCGTCAGGACCCAAGCCGGGCGACAGCCCGGAGGGCATCGTGAAGGGCTTCCTGGAGGCGTCGATGACCCCGGCGGACAACTGGGAGATCGCGCAGGAGTTCCTCACCGACGACTTCCGGCCGACGTGGAAGCCGGGGACTTCGGTGACGATCGACGAGTCCGTCGAGCAGCGGAACTTCCAGTCCTCGGTCGACTCCGATGACAAGTCGGCGAAGAACGCGGAGGTGCACGCCCAGTTCGATCAGGTGGCAGGTGTGGATGCCTCCGGAGCGTACAACGCGGAGTCGGGCACCGCGAAGGCCACCTACCAGCTCAAGCGGGTCAAGGGCGAGTGGAGGATCGCCAAGGCCTCCGACGGGATCGTGCTGGACGCAGCGACGTTCGGACAGGTCTACCAGAAGTACGCGCTGAAGTACTTCGACACCAGCTGGTCGCACCTCGTCCCCGATGTGCGCTGGTTCCCGCGCCGCACGGCCATGGCGACGTCCGTGGCACGGGCGCTGATCTCGGGCAAGCCCAGTGACTGGCTGGCGCCCGCGGTGCACAACGCCTTCACCGAGGACATCACCCTCGCGGGCGACGCCGTGACCGTCGACTCCTCGCAGGTGGCGACGGTCGCGCTCTCACGCAGCGCGCTGTCGGCGTCGGCATCCGATCTCGCCCGCATGCGCACGCAGCTGGAGGGGAGCCTGTCCGGCGCCGGCGTCGCCGAAGTGCGATTCACCGTCGACGGCGCGCCGCTGGAGGCCGGCACCGTCCCCCTGGACGAGAACATCCAGGAGGCCGGGGTGCTCGTGCAGAACGCCGAGACGTTCGGACGGGCCGTGTCGGGCGAAACGATCGAGCCGGTCGGCGGGCTGACCGCTCAGATCGCCAAGATCACGGCTCCGATCCGCGCCGTGGACGTGTCGCTGGATGCCACCCTCGCGGCTGTGCAGATGCAGGACGGCACCGTGTGGGCCCTGGCGGACGGGAACTCCACGAAGCTCGACGCGCGCGCCGACCTGATCGAACCGTCCCTGGACCCGTTCGGCTTCACCTGGACCGTCCCGCGCGGCGCGCCGGGTGAACTGCAGGCGTGGGGCGCGCAGGGTCCGCCGTCGCATCCGATCGCGAAGGCCTGGCCGGGCTACGACTCCATCAGCCAGCTCCGGATCTCGGCCGACGGCGCCCGCGTCGCCGCGGTCGCGACGCAGGCGGGACAGCGTCAGCTGGTCGTGGCCGCGGTGCTGCGCGGCAAGTCTTCCGAGCCCACCGAGCTCGGTCCGCCGCACGTGGTGAGCCGTCTTCCGGGCCCGACGCTCGGGCTGGGATGGGTCGGCTCGGACACCCTCGCTGTGCTCACCAGCACGCCGGATCCGGCGTTGACGATGTACCCGGTGGGCGGTCCCTCCGTCGCGACCGCCCCACCGGATGCCGCGGCGACGCTCGCCGGGGCCAAGGCCACGACAGGCCTGCGCGTGCTCGGCTCGGACGGCTCCGTCTACGCGCAGCGCGGATCGTCGTGGCAGGTGTCCATCGAGGGCATCCGCGTGCTCGGGACCCGCGCCGGGTACTGAGCTCCGACTGGTCCTGCACATCACCCGGCCTCCGGGACTTTGTGCACGGATGCCGTGAACCGGCGCCCGTGCGCGGCGCGGGCGGGCCAGGATCGTCGGATGGGTCACGGACGCGCGCGACGGATCGCCGAGGAGCTGCTGGCGCTGCTGCTGGCGGCCGCATGCCCCGGCTGCGATCGCACGGGGGAGCTGCTGTGCGACGAGTGCCGGCGGATGCTGATCGCCGACCCGCTCGATCTGAGCACGCCCGGCGGTCTCGTCGTGCACGCGGCGCTGAGGTACGAGGGCGTGCCGGCCCGATGCATCCGCCGTGTCAAGGAGGAGGGAGCGACCGCGCTGGCCCGCCCGCTGGGGAGTGCGCTGTCGGTCACCCTGGCCGCGCATGCGCCGCGGAGCGCCCTTCTCGTCCCCGTGCCGACGAGCCGCGCGGCGTTCCGGCGCCGCGGCTACCGCGTGCCCGAGCTGCTGATCCGGCGAGCCGGCGGCCGAGGAGAGCGGATGCTGCGCACGGCCCGCCGCACGCGGGATCAGCGTGACCTGAACCGGGAGGAGCGGGCCCGCAACGTCGCGGGCAGCATGCGGATCGCGGGTGCTCCCGGAGCGGGTCGCGAGGTCGTGATCGTCGACGACGTGGTCACGACGGGCGCGACCCTCGACGAGGCAGCCCGGGCGCTTCGCGCAGCCGGATACCGGCCCCTGTGCGCGGTCGCGCTGGCCGCCACGCCCGGACGTCACGACACACGGAAAATCCAGGTGAACGGATAGTGACATGTCCGGGCGCGGGGACTAGCGTAGGGGTTCACAAGGCGACCACGGTCCGCCCTTGGCCGGGAGGACCGGGACAAGGAGGCAGTGATGGAAACGAGCATCGTCGGCGTCGGAGTGAGCATCTCCGACCGGTTCCGCACGGTTGTCGAGGAGAAGACGGCGCGTATTCAGACGCTCGCGCCGCGAGCTCTCCGGCTCGAGATCAAGGTCACCCATCGGGCCTATCGCAACGGTCGCGTCCCTGATGAGACGGTGGAGCTCACGCTCCTCGGGAAGGGACCGGTCATCCGGGCGGAGGCTGTCGACGCGGACAAGTTCACCGCGCTGGACATGGCGCTGGACAAGCTCGCGGAGCAGCTCCGGCGCGCGAAGGAGAAGAGGATCGACGGCCGCAACCAGGCCCGAGGCGCCCACTTCGAGAAGGGCAGCGGATCGCTCGCCGGCATCGACGTGCAGCCGGCCTCCGTGGATGTGCTCACGGCTGTCGCGACCGGGGCCATCCCGGTCGTGGAGGACGAGGAGGAGACGTACTCGCCCGTCGTCATCCGCACGAAGAACTTCGACGCCGAATGGATGACCGTGGAGGAGGCCGTCGACCGGATGGAACTGGTCGGGCACGACTTCTTCCTCTTCGTCGACGCCCGCACCGACCACCCGAGCGTGGTCTACCGCCGCAAGGGCTGGGACTACGGCGTGATCTCCCTGACCACGGCCGCGCCGCCCGCGGAGGCGCTGGCATCCTGACCGACTGACACGAAGAGGCGCCCTCCCCGATCGGGGAGGGCGCCTCTTCGTGCGGTCGATCAGTCGAAGATGCCGTCCAGGATGCTGCCGATCACCAGGCCGCCGAGCACACCGCTGACAATGTCGCCGCCGCCCCCGCTGCGGCGTCCGCCGCCGCCCCAGCCGTCGCCGCCCCAAGGCTGCTGCTGCGGGCGGGAGGAGTCGATGTCGCGCTGGGCCAGCTGCAGTGCCTCGGATGCCAGCTGCGCGACGCGACGCGCGGACGAGAGCGCCTGCTCGCGGGTGTCCTCCGCGGAGATCATGCCGGGCACGTCGACGCGCAGCCGCTCCGCCTCGGCGAGACGGGTGCGGGCGTCCGCCCCGATCCAGCCGCGGTGACCGGCGATCAGGCCGCGGGCCACTCCCAGCTGGCGGTCGGCGTCGTCCAGCGCGTGCTGCACCTGTTCGACGGAGGGGAGCGGATGCTGCATCCGGTACTGCGCCTTAGCGATCGCGTCGTCCAGTGCGCTGTTCGCCGCCCGCAGCCGCGTGAGCTCGGCGAACGGGTCATTCGGGGTGCCGGTCGGCGCCAGCGCGCCCAGAGCCGCTTCGAGGGCGGCTGCGGCTGCGGTGACCTCGGGCGTCTGCGGTGCGTTGCGCGCCGCGACGATGTCTCCGCGCGAGTCGGCGACCACGTTCGCGAGCGTCGACTCCGCGCGCAGGGCCTGGATCTCGAAGTCCTCGACCGCGTCGAGCATCGCACCGGCGCGGCGCACCGCCTCCGTGGCGGTCTCGAGGGCGAGGTTGGCCTCCTCGTTCTGCTTGGCGGCCCGGCGTCGCTCGGAGACATCGGCTCCGTGGGTGGCGAACGCGATGAGCTGCTCGGCCTCGTCGCCCGACGACGCGATGCGTCGCATGGCCGTCTCGGAGTACCGCGACGACAGCCGAGCGATCGTGTCGCGGGCCTGCGGGATGCGGGCCCCGAGCGCCTCGGCGTCCCGGCGGACCTGCGCCGTCACCTCAGGCGCGCGACGCACCTTGGCGATGGTCTCGGCCAGCGTGCCGGTCTTCTCGTCGAGCAGGGACTCCGCCCATTCGCACAGCTGCGCGATCCGCGCGTTGCGGGTGCGCAGCTCCTCGACCGTGTCCGGGATCTCGTCGTGGTTCAGCTGATGAAGCTGGAACGCCTCGCGCAGGTGCAGGCGCACGGCATCCAGGGCCGCCTTCAGGTCCGCGGTCAGGGAGTCGCCGAGCTCCGCCTGCGCGAACGCCAGCTCATCGGACGTGGTGCGGATGCGTTCGTCCGCGGCCACCAGCGCCTGCTCGGCACGGCGCGCGAGATCCGCGTCCTGCGCTGCGAGCGCTTCCTCTTCACGTCTACGTCTGCCCCAGAATCCGGCCATGAACCGATCCTACGAGCCTCGTGTGATGCGGGTGCTGTGCATCCGATGCGCCTTCGGCGAACACCCGCCCGCCCGCGGGTCGCTAGGCGGCGTCCTCCGCGCGCGGTGGCCGCCCTCTCCGCGGGGTCTGCGCGCTGAGCGGCAGCTCGCGGGTGCGCGACGAGCCGGGCGGCAACTGCGACGCCACATGGTCGAGCCACCGCACCTCCGCCTCGGCGCGGAAGATGAGTGCGTCGGCGACGAGAGCCGCGGCCAGGTCCTCGCCGCCGGACGTGCTCAGCGGTCGGGCCGCGCGCAGCTCTTCGAGCGCCGCGAGCGACGCCTCGCGCTGGAGGCGCATCACGGACGCGACGTCCACGCCGGGGAGGGTCGCCGCCAATGCGAGCTTGATCGGCAGCTCATCGCGCGTGCCGGCCTGCTGCGGGACGGGGGAGTCCAGCCAGTTCCGCACCTCGCCGCGACCGGCATCCGTGATCGCGTAGTAGACGTGCCCCTGGTCGTCGACGTCGCCCTTCCGCACCAGGCCGTCCCGCTCCAGCCGTTCGAGGGTGTTGTAGATCTGGCCGACGTTGAGCGGCCACGTCGATCCGGTGCGGCGGTCGAATTCGGCGCGCAGCTGGTATCCGTAGCACGGACCCTGATCGAGGATGGCGAGCAGGCTCTGGCGGACGGACATGCGGTCTCCGATCATCTCCCGGTATTGCATTGCCGAGTATATGCATGCCCGGAAACGTTGTGGCGACGGCGAGATCCGCGTGTCCTGTTCGCGCTCAGCGTGGCCGGCCGGCTCCGCAGCGCACAGCGGATGCATGTCACGGGCCGGTAACATGACACGGTATGCCCGGCGACGACCCTTGCCGGCACCCGAGATCCAAGGGAGACATCCGTGGCGAATCCTCTCGAGAAGATGCTGCGCGCCGGCGAAGGACGCATCCTTCGCAGGCTCAAGCAGACCGTCAAGGCCGTGAACGCGCTGGAGGACGACTTCGAGAAGCTCACCGATGAGGAGCTGCGCGGCGAGACCGCCGAGCTGCGGGCACGCTACGAGAAGGGCGAGACCCTCGACCAGCTCCTGCCGGAGGCGTTCGCCGCCGTCCGCGAGGCCGCGCGCCGTACCCTCGGCATGCGCGCCTACGACGTGCAGATCATGGGCGGTGCCGCCCTGCACAACGGCAACATCGCCGAGATGAAGACCGGTGAGGGCAAGACGCTCGTCGCGGCCTTCCCGTCCTACCTCAACGCCATCGCGGGCAAGGGTGTGCACGTGATCACGGTCAACGACTTCCTGGCGTCGTACCAGTCCGAGCTGATGGGGCGCGTGCACCGCGCCCTCGGCATGACCACCGGCACGATCATCTCCGGTCAGACTCCCGACGTGCGCCGCCAGCAGTACGCGGCGGACATCACCTACGGCACGAACAACGAGTTCGGCTTCGACTACCTGCGCGACAACATGGCCTGGCGCAAGGAGGACCTCGTCCAGCGCGAGCACTTCTTCGCGATCGTCGACGAGGTCGACTCGATCCTCATCGACGAGGCCCGCACGCCGCTGATCATCTCCGGCCCTTCCTCCGGCGAGGCGAACCGCTGGTTCACCGAGTTCGCGAAGATCGCGCGCACGCTCGAGCCGGGCGTGGACTACGAGGTCGACGAGAAGAAGCGCACGGTCGGCGTGCTCGAGCCCGGCATCGAGAAGGTCGAGGACTACCTCGGCATCGACAACCTCTACGAGTCGGCGAACACCCCGCTGATCTCCTTCCTTAACAACTCGATCAAGGCGATCTCGCTGTTCAAGCGCGACACCGACTATGTCGTCATGAACGACGAGGTGATGATCGTCGACGAGCACACCGGTCGCATCCTGGTCGGACGCCGTTACAACGAGGGCATCCACCAGGCCATCGAGGCCAAGGAGGGGGTGCCGGTCAAGGCCGAGAACCAGACCCTCGCGACCGTCACGCTGCAGAACTACTTCCGCCTGTACGACAAGCTCGCCGGTATGACCGGTACCGCCGAGACCGAGGCGGCCGAGTTCATGTCCACGTACAAGCTCGGCGTGGTCCCGATCCCGACGAACAAGCCGATGATCCGCAAGGACCAGCCGGACCTCGTCTACAAGAACGAGCAGGCCAAGTTCGCGCAGGTCGTCGAGGACATCGCCGAGCGCCACGCCACGGGGCAGCCGGTGCTGGTCGGAACCGTCAGCGTCGAGAAGAGCGAGTACCTCTCCCGCCTGCTGGCGAAGAGGGGCGTCAAGCACGAGGTGCTCAACGCCAAGAACCACGCACGCGAGGCCGAGATCGTCGCCCTCGCCGGAAAGCTCGGTGCCGTCACGGTCGCCACGAACATGGCGGGTCGAGGCACCGACATCATGCTCGGCGGCAACGCGGAGTTCCTCGCCGTCCAGGAGCTCAAGGCCAAGGGCCTGGATCCCGAGGAGACTCCGGAGGAGTACGAGGCCGCGTGGGACGAGACCTACGAGGCCATGAAGAAGAAGGTCGCCGAGGACTCGGTCAAGGTGAGGGAGGCCGGTGGCCTGTACGTGCTCGGCACCGAGCGTCACGAATCGCGCCGCATCGACAACCAGCTGCGCGGCCGCTCGGGCCGGCAGGGTGACCCCGGTGAGAGCCGCTTCTACCTGAGCCTGACCGACGACCTCATGCGCCTCTTCCAGTCTGGAGCCGCCGAGGCGATCCTCGCGCGCACCAACTTCCCGGACGACGTCCCGATCGAGTCGGGCCTGGTCAGCCGCGCCATCCGCAGCGCGCAGTCGCAGGTCGAGGCCCGCAACGCCGAGATGCGCAAGAACGTGCTCAAGTACGACGACGTCCTGAACCGCCAGCGCGAGGCGATCTACGCCGACCGCCGGCAGATCCTGCACGGCGACGACATCGCCGACCGGGTGAAGCACTTCATCGAGGACGCCATCGGCGGCGTGGTCGACGACCACACCGGCGAGGGTCACAACGAGAGCTGGGACTTCGACGCGCTCTGGACCGAGCTGAAGACGCTGTACCCGATGAACGTCACGATCGACGAGGTCGTCGCCGAGGCCGGCGGACGCAAGGGCGGCATCTCCGCCGAGGGGCTCAAGCGCGAGCTGCTCTCGGACGCGCTGATCGCCTATGAGAAGCGCGAGCAGGCGCTCGGCGAGGCGGCCACCCGCGAGCTCGAGCGCCGGGTGGTGCTGCAGGTGCTCGACCGCCGCTGGCGCGACCACCTGTACGAGATGGACTACCTGAAGGACGGCATCGGCCTGCGCGCGATGGCGCAGCGCGACCCGCTGATCGAGTACCAGCGCGAGGGCTACGCGATGTTCCAGTCGATGATGGGGCAGATCAAGGAGGAGTCGGTCGGCTACCTCTACAACCTCGAGGTCGAGGTGCGCCGTGCCGGCGCCGACCAGACCGAGGTGGAGGCGAAGGGGCTGGTCGACCAGCAGCCCGAGCAGAAGCTGGAGTACTCGGCGCCCAACGACGCGGGCGACGTCGAGGTCCGCAACGAGCGCGGCCAGGTGCAGCAGGCCGCCACCGAGCGCGCCGCCACGGCTCAGCGCGGTGCGTTCGGTCAGCAGGTGGATGCCGAGGAGCAGCCGGCGCCCGCGAACCGCGAGCAGCGCCGCGCGCAGAGCAAGAAGAAGAAATGAGCGCCCTGCGCGAATGAAGAAGGCCGGCCCTGTGGGGCCGGCCTTCTTCATTCGCACGGACTGTTTCATTCGCACGGACTGCGGTGCTCCGTGCAGGAGCGCGTCTCGCGCGCGGAGGGGTACGGGAGCGCGAGCTCCCGTACCCCTCCCATGGTGACTCAGCCCTTGGAGGACTGGATCAGCGACGGCGCTGCTGAGCGTGATCTCGTCGTTCGCGGTGAACACGACCGACTCGTTCGTGATCCTGTCCTGGATTCACTTCGCCAGGAACAGCACCGCCACCATCAGGTACGCGACGAGGAACATCACGTGGGTGTCGGACAGTGCGAACTTCTCGGGCAGGCCCGGGACATGCGCGTGGATGACGCCGAAGAACGACAGGACGCCCGCCAGTGCACCGATGATCGCGCCCTGCAGGGGCTTGTTGCGGATCGCGAAGATCGCGATCATGCCCCACAGCGGCGACGACAGCGGTGCGCCGTTGCCGAGCGTGGAGATGCCGGCGAAGTACGTGCCTGCGTGGTTCAGAGGATCCGCTCCCACCTCGGCCGTGTTCGTGCCCACTGCCTTCAGCGTGTTGTTGATGAGGCTGTTCGCCCAGTTCGCGATCCACGGGAACAGCGCGATGAAGATCACCGGCAGCTCCACCTTCGGGGTCTCGCGCACCGACTGCGCGGCGGTCACGACTCCGATGTAGATCAGGATCGGCGCGATCGCCGCCATCGGGACCACCGACAGCAGCAGGGCGCTCATGCCGAACAGTCCCACCGCGAACATCGTGATGCCGTTCAGCATCGTGTAGCCGATGCCCGCGCCCATCTCCTTGCAGGCGGTGTGCCCGATGTACACGGTGACCGGGTACGGGTTGCCCATCAGTGCGCCGACCATCGTGGCGCCGTTGGCGAGCATCACGGGACGGGCGCGGGGAACTGGGAGGACTGCAGCATCGGGTTCATGGCCAGCAGAAGCAGCCCCAGGCCGGCGAGGCATGCCAGCAGCACCGAACGGGGGACCGCCCGGCGCAGCAGGTCGCCGAAGAACGAGCCGACGAACAGGATCAGATCCTCCAGGAAGCCCCAGACGAGGCCGATGCCCACGGCCAGTTCGGCATCCTGCGTGGTCGAGTAGACCAGCAGGATCACCAGGAAGGTCACCGTGAAGATCGAGGGCGCGCTGGGACCGGAGGGAAGGGCTACGACGTCGTCGCTACCCTCCTTGGCGGCGAGCCGCCTGGCGAACCAGACGTACATCGAGGAGGTCAGCGGGATCGCCAGGCCGAACGCCGGCGCGATGCGCCCGACCACCATGTCCACCGGGAGTCCCGCCATGGTGAGCAGGGCGGTGAACGTGATGATGTTGGTCAGGTTGTTGGTGAACAGCGCGAAGAACGCCGCGATGTCACCCTTCTTCCACCATCTCAGCTGGCCGGCGGTGGACACGGATGCCGGCGCGGGGCGGTCACGGCTCGACCGTCTCGGCAAGGGCGCGCAGCGCCTTCTGGAAGGCCTCGACCGGCGGGTGGGTGATGCCCGCTCCGATCATGCCGATGCCCGGCTCCTTGTGAGCGATGGCGGTGTTGATGATCGGCAGGATGCCGGTCTCCATCACCTTGCGCACGTCGATGCCGCAGGGGACGCCCATGAAGTCGAGCGCGGGGATGGTGATGTTCGGGTTGTTGCCCGTCGTGATCGCGTTCATCGTGCGCGAGTAGCCCATGGCCTCGTCGACGGTGCCGCCGACGAGGGCGACGATCGCGGGGGCCGCGGCCATCGCGAAGCCGCCGATGCCGACGGTCTCGGTGATGGCGGAGTCGCACATGTCCAGACCGGAGTCCTCACGGGCGTAGCCGGCGAACATGTCGAGACCGAGGTTCACCGGCTTCAGATCGGAGGAGAAAAGGTCGTTGACGCTCATCAGTCGTCACCCTTCGCGACGAATTCACGGGCCAGCAGGCCGAGGTCGGTGGAGGAGGAGGCGATGGTCACGCCGGCGGCCTCGAGCTTGGCGACCTGCTCGGCGAGAGCCGGGGCGTCCAGGTCGGTGCCGAGGACGTAGCCGAGGATCTCGAGGTGTTGGACCGCCTCGACGACCTCCTGGCGCGCCGGATCGGCACCGAGATCGTCCCGACGCTCGAAGAGGGCATCCGCTGGGTCGAGAGGACGCCCGCCGGCAAGAAGGCCTGACAGGCTTCTCGCCCCCGGCGTGCGAGGATGAATGCGTGAGCAGAGCAGAAGAGCGTGAGCTCGAGTCGACGAGGGTCACCGCGTGGTTGCGCGACGCGATCATCATCGGCGAGCGTGCTCCGGGCAGCAAGCTGATCGAGCGCGACCTCGCGGCCGAGATCGGTGTCAGCCGCGTGCCCGTCCGTGACGCACTCAAAGTCCTCGAGGCAGAGGGGCTGGTCGAACTGCGACCGCGCACCTGGGCCATCGTGCGCGAATTCACCGCCGCAGACCCGGCGGACCTCGACGAGGGCCGCCAGGCGAGCCTCGAGGGCGGCGGGCTCACCATTGCCTGGATGAGCGCCAGCGAATTGCGCACCCGATGGGTCATCGCGCGGGCGATGGGATGGGTCCCCTCCGCCTGGTCGCGCGGCGCCTCGGTCTGGGCCTCCAGCTGGTGTTGGAGATCGGGCTGCCGCT